>BNJV01003026.1_pt1 | contig 152154 bp, 235 predicted proteins | sample 8540591 | NCBI WGS metagenome assembly BNJV01 (sample SAMD00202457, study PRJDB9452) | human saliva metagenome | host: Homo sapiens
CTATTCTTCCTGAACTGAATACTCCTGTCTCTGCTCCCTGTACAAAGGTATAAACTATATCCGTCTATTGCCTTTGCCGCTGTTGCATATGGCAGGCCGAGGCTTCTTGTTCCGTCAAGTATTTCATCACTTTCTATCTGTACTCCTGCAGTATTTACGTAATGGGCAATTACGTCTCCTGCATCTCTTCTTCTGTACACATATGTTACAGTCTGACTTCCGCTTATAAATGTTCCTGTTGCGTTACTTGGTACACTTATCAGATCGTAATTATCAAATACCTTTGAACTTGTTGTATAGTTCTCTCCAAGTTTCTCTGTTCCGTCAAGTACCTCAGGGCTCTCTAAAGGTACATTTCCGTTCTCATCTATATGCTCTACTACAACATCTCCCGCATCATCACGCTTATAGATATAGTTTACAGTTATAGGATCTACTGTAAATGTTCCGTTTGCGTTACCCGGTACTACTATAAGTGTGTAATTAGGTATAACCTTAGGGGTTGTTGTGTATGGCAAGCCTACATTATCTGTTCCTGTTATTGTATCAGGTGTCTCAATTCTGTTTCCATGATTGTCCAGATAATTTACAGTTACTCCACCTGACTGCTTTCTCTTGTATAGATATGTTACAGTTTGGCTTCCGCTTACATATGTTCCTGTTGCGTTAGACGGTACTGTATCTATCTCATAGTCTGAGTAAGTCTCAGGGCTTGTTGTATATGGTAATCCCAGCTTTCTGCTTCCGTCAAGTACTGTCGGGGTGCTTAAGTCGCTGTTATCATATACTGATTTGTGGTATACGGTTACATCTCCCGCATCAGCTCTTCTATATACATAGGTTACTGTCTGTGGTCCCGGTGTGAATGTTCCTGTTGCGTTAGGCGGTACACTCACTAATGTGAAGTTCGGTATTGTCTTTGATGTAGTTGTGTATGGAAGTCCGAGCTTTCCTGTTCCGTTTTGGGTCTCAGGTATATCTATCTCATTTCCGTCCTCATCTACATATATGGTTGTCACATCTCCGGCAGGCATTCTTCTATATTCATAGATTACTGTCTGTGGTGTGTTTGTATATGTTCCGTTCTTATTTGCAGGTTGTGCTACCAACTCGTAGTTAGGGATGTTCTTCTCTGTTGTTGTGTATGGAAGTCCGAGTTTTCCGGCTCCTCCCATTACATCATCTGTATCCAGAGGTGTTCCTGTTCCCTGTTCCACATATTTTACAGTTATACTCTGAGCATCATTTCTTGTGTAAAGATATGTTACTTCTGTTGTTCCTGTAGCAGGATATGTTCCTGTATGTCCTGTCGGTGTCGCACTTACTACTGTAAAGTTTGTTACATTTGCAGGACTTGTTGTATATGGAAGTCCTGACTTTCCTGCACCACTTAAGTTTTCATCAGGTGATACAGATGTTGTTGTTCCCAGTTCTACGTGATGTACTAATACATTTCCTGCATCATTTCTTCTATAGAAATAAGTTACAGTCTGGTTTCCTGTAGTATAGGTTCCGTTCTTATTTGTCGGCTGGGCTACCAATGTAAAGTTCGGAATACTATGCTCTGTAGTTGTATATGGTAAGCCGAGCTTTCCTGTTCCGTTCATTGTGGTATCAGGTACAAGCGGTGTTGTAGTTCCCTCTTCATAGTGGTGTACTACTACATCTCCTGCATTGTTTCTTACATACTCATATGTTACTACTGTTGTTCCTGTATTAGGATATGTTCCTGTATGATCTGTCGGGGTTGTGCTTACTACTGTGTAGTTTGCTACTGTTGCAGGGCTTGTTGTATATGGTAAGCCTGCTTTGCCGGCTCCGTTTAATGTCTCATCAGGGGCTACTGATGTTGTTGTGCCCAGCTCTACGTGGTGTACCAATACATTTCCTGCATTATTTCTCTTATAGTAATAAGTTACTGTCTGATTACCGGTTGTATATGTTCCATTCTGATTTGCCGGTGTGCTCACCAGGGTAAAGTTCGGAATATTTTGATCTGTAGTTGTATATGGAAGTCCGAGCTTTCCTGTACCGTTCATTGTGATATCAGGTACGAGCGGAGTTGTTGTTCCATCCTCGTAGTGATGTACTATAACATTTCCTGCATCGTTTCTCTTGTACTCATATGTTACTACTGTTGTTCCGGTATTTGGATATGTTCCTGTGTGGTTAGTAGGGGTTGTATTTACTACTGTGTAGTTTGCTACTGTTGCAGGGCTTGTTGTATATGTAAGTCCTGACTTTCCTACTCCGCTTAAGTTCTCATCAGGTGATACAGGGGTTGTTGTTCCCTGCTCGTAATGGTGAACTATAACATTTCCAACGTCTTTTCTTCTGTACTTATAGATAACAGTCTGTGGACTGTTTCCATGGGTAAGGGTTGTTGCTCCTGTTGCACTTGGGGTTGTTGCACTTGGCGCTCCGCTTACATCCACGCTTACAAACTCGTAGTTTGCTATATCTGCAGACTTGTTTGTAAGGTTTTCATTTGTTCCCAGCTTTCCGCTTCCTGAGATTACCTCTGCACTTGGGCCGGCAGCTCCTGCAGGTGTGTAAAGCTCTGTATTTGTTCCATCCTCTACGTGATGTATTGTTATATTTGAAGCATCTTTTCTCTTGTAGTAATAGTTTACTACCTGATTGCCTGTCTGATATGTAACTGTAGTATCTCCGCTTGCTGTCGGTGTGCTTGCACCGCTTGCTCCTGTTACATCTACATTTACAAACTCATAGTTGGCTATATCTGCTTCCTTATTTGTGAGGTTTTCACTTAATCCAAGCTTTCCTGTTCCGTCGAAAGTCTGTGCACTTGGTGCTGTCGCTCCCGCAGGTTTGTAAAGCTGATTTGTTGTTCCTGCCTCGTAGTGATTTACTGTGATATTTCCTGAGTTCTTACGCTTATATACATAAGTTACAGTGATATCATTTCCTGCCGGCGGATAGTTTCCACTATGATTTGCAGGTGTTGCACTTACAAGCTCATAGTTTGCAAAAGTATCAGGTGTTGTTGTATATGGTAAACCAAGCTTTCCTGCTCCGTTCATTGTAACAGGACTCTTAAGTGGAGTGTTTGTTCCCTGCTCTACAAAGTTTACTATAACATTTCCTGCATCTTTTCTCTTGTACTTATAGATTACTGTCTGTGCATTGTTTCCATGTGTAAGGGTTGTTGCTCCTGTGCTGCTTGGGCTTGTTGCACTTGGTGCTCCGCTTACATCAATTCCTACATATTCAAAGTTTGCTATATCAGCCGACTTGTTTGTAAGGTTTTCATTTGTTCCAAGCTTTCCTGCTCCTGAGATTGTCTCCGCACTTGGTGCAGCCGCTCCTGCAGGTGTGTAAAGCTCTGTTGTTGTTCCAACCTCTACGTGATGGACTGTTATATTTGCTGCATTCTTTCTTCTGTATCTATAGGTTACTGTCTGAGTTCCTGCTCTGTATGTAACTCCTGTAGCTCCTGTAGCTGTCGGGGTACTTGCTCCCGGTGCCGCAGTTACTTCCACGTTTACAAACTCATAGTTGGCTATATCTGCTTCCTTATTTGTAAGGTTCTCAACAAGTCCAAGCTTTCCTGTTCCGTCAAAGGTCTGTGCACTTGGTGCAGCCGCTCCTGCCGGTGTGTAAAGCTGTGTACTTCCGCCTACCTCATAATGGTTAACTACGATATTTCCCGCATTCTTTCTTCTGTACTTATAGATTACTGTCTGTGCTGTATTTCCATGTGTAAGGGTTGTTGCTCCTGTTGCACTTGGGGTTGTTGCACTTGCAGCACCACTTACATCCACTCCTACAAACTCATAGTTAGCTATATCTGCTTCCTTGTTTGTAAGGTTCTCTGTAAGTCCCAACTTTCCGCTACCGTTTATTGTCTCAGGTCCCGGAGTCGATGCTCCTGCCGGTGTGTAAAGTTCTGTTGTTGTTCCGTCAATGTAGTGATGTACTGTGATATTTGCCGCATCTTTTCTCTTGTAGTAATAGTTTACTACCTGATTGCCTGCTACATATGTAACTGTAGTTGCTCCGCTTGCATTCGGTGTGCTTGCACCGCTTGCTCCTGTTACATCCACGCTTTACATACTCGTAGTTGGCTATATCTGCCGCCTTATTTGTTAAGTTCTCACTTAATCCAAGCTTTCCGCTTCCGTTAAAGTTTTCAGGTCCTGCTGTCGCCGCTCCTGCCGGTTTGTAAAGCTGATTTGTTGTTCCCACCTCATAGTGGTTAACTGTTATATTTCCGGCATTCTTTCTTCTGTAAACATAAGTTACTGTGATATCACTTCCTGCCGGCGGATAGTTTCCTGTATGATTTGTAGGTGTTGCACTTACAAGCTCATAGTTTGCGAAAGTATCAGGTGTTGTTGTATATGGTAAACCAAGCTTTCCTGCTCCGTTCATTGTAACAGGACTCTTAAGTGGAGTGTTTGTTCCCTGTTCTACAAAGTTTACTATAACATTTCCTGCATCATTTCTCTTGTAGTAATAAGTTACTGTCTGTGTTCCCGGTTGGTATGTACCGTTTTGGTTTGTCGGCACTGTTACTACCGTAAAGTTTGGAATTGTCTGTGTTGTTGTGTTATATGGCAATCCAAGCTTGTTTGTTCCGTTTAATGTTACATCAGGTACAAGCTGTGTTGTTGTTCCCTGCTCATAGTGATGTACTATAACATCTCCCGCATTTTTTCTCTTATAGTAATAAGTTACTGTCTGTGGGCTTGTTCCGTGAGTAAGTGTTGTTGCACCTGTCGATGTCGGTGTTGTTGCACTTGATGCTCCGGTAACATCTGTACTTACATATTCATAGTTTGCAATATCTGCAGCTTTGTTTGTAAGATTTTGTGTTGTTCCAAGCTTTCCTGCTCCAGAGATTGTCTCCGCACTTGGTGACGATGCTCCCGCAGGTGTATAAAGCTGTGTACTTCCTCCCACTTCATAGTGGTTTACTGTTATGTTTGCAGCATCTTTTCTCTTGTATCTGTAGGTTACTGTCTGTGGTGCTGTTTGGTATGTAACTGTTGTGTCACCTGTAGCTGTCGGCGATGTCGCTGATGGTGCTCCTGTTACATCTGTGCTTACATACTCGAAGTTGTCGATGTCCGCTTCTTTGTTTGTAAGATTCTCACTCAGTCCCAGTTTTTTTCTGTACCTACATAAGTTTCAGCACTTGGTGCTGTCGCTCCTGAAGGTGTATATAGCTGTGTACTTCCACCTACTTCAAAGTGGTTTACTGTTATATTTCCTGCAGTCTTTCTCTTGTACTTTAATACTACGACATTCTGTCCCGGATTTAATGTTCCTGTAAGTGGTCTGCCGTTTGTAAGATCAGGCTCCGCATACTCATAATTAGCCACACCTGTAAGTGTTGTAGGCGGTGTTACCGTATATGGATCTCTAAAGCCGTGAACGCTGTCAGTATCGGCAACATTTCCGCTTCCGTCATCAAGCGGTATCGGATTGCCTGCCATATCTACATATTTTTACTTTCAATGTAGAATTACTTGCCACAAGCGCAGCATTTGCTGTTTTCTTATCATCACTTGGTGTAAGTGTTACGCTTGTTTCAAATACAGGATTGATTCCCTGAGTTCCGTCAGCAAAGTCATTTCCTATTATTAGTGATGTAGATGTAACACGGTTTGTACTTATTGTATCTCCTACTCCCGGTGTTATCACTACTTTGTATGTTCCTGCTCTTGAAATGTTGTCAAATGAGTAGTCTCCGTTTGCATTGGCTGTAGTCGTCATCGGATTACCTGATTCATCAAGTACCGGATTACCGCTTGCATCATAAAGACTTACCGTTCTTCCTGCTGCAGGAACGTCGTCATCAGTTGTAAGATATGTACCGTTTCCGCTTCCGCCTGCAGGTGGAACATCATAGTAGATCTTACCGCTGATCTTATATTTCTTTGGTACTACAACATTGCTGAGTGCCTCAAACGCACCTGTATAGTTGTCTCCGGAAAATCCTGCAAAAGTATTTACCGCTTTATTTGTAGTATCAAGCGGAGTGGTATCAGGCATCTTTGCTCTGAATGTAATATCATCCGCTGAACCACTTGCCAGTGTATATCCCGGCTTCATTTTTATTCTGAACATGGTAACCGCTGACCAGTCTGATACTGATGAAGTCCATGTAGCTCCTGCATAGTTGGCAGCTATATTTCCTTCTGTGACAGGGGTTGTACTGTATTCATATGTATAGTTCGGATTAGGATCAAGAGGACCTGTAAGTCCAAGTCTGTATGTTGAACCTCTGCTGGCGTAGTTACCCTGCTGATCAGGTGCTATTGCCTTATCACCCACATGTGGCAGGATATCAAAGAATGTAAATCCGCTAACTCCTGTTATAGAGTTATTGAAAATGTTGAGCTTATAGTCTACTATCTGCTCGCTGTCAGGTGTTGTAAGCGATGAATATTGAGCAACACTTGAATCCGCTCTCTTTGATCTCTTTGTAAGAATCAACTCTAACGGAGGTGAGTAAAGATATGTAGCCTTTTTGCTACTGAACTTCTCTGTTGTGTTTCCGTCATTATCAAGGTCAAGTACATCTTCGTACTTACCGAGTACTTCATTAGAAGTAGCTTCTTCATTATTATCCCATGACAAATATGTGTCGATAGTATTCTGACCGCCTGCCATATTTCTTGTAGTCTTAAATTTGGTATTGAAATATACATTATTATATCTGTCATTTCCCTCAGGAATATTTATATCCGGAAGATCCCATATATAAGCTGTCTTTCCTGTATTCTTGAAGTTATACTCAACTCTGTAGTTACTCATAACATCAGGTGTAAGTTCAGGAGTATAGCCTGTACTGGTATATATGCCCTTAAACTCAAGTGCAGGATCTGCAAGTACGAAGAACTTAGGATTTTTTATTTTTCTACCACCCGGTGGTAAAAAGTATTGGAATCTTACATTGTCGGTCATATTGAACTCTTCGTTCAGATACTTTGTTCCAAGATTCTGATTCTGTGTATCATGCTCATACTCTGCCGCAAAAGCCTTTGTCCAGGTAGCATAGTCAGTTCCGCTGGCTGTCCATGTTCTTCCGGCACCATTATCTCCGGTTACTGTTACACCATTTCTTGTCTGAATGTAACTGCTTGCACTGTTTGGCTTTGCCGCCAACTCTGCTTTTGCAGTATTATATGCATTTTCTTCAAAGCGGAATCTATATCTTATATCCACAACTCTTCCTGTAGGAGCCTGAATCTCTATAGGATTTGTAAACCTAAGCTCTATCTTCTTATAGAATTTAGGAGTCGGAAGTCTGACCTCATCTGCAGTACTTGTGATTTGAATATTTGTAGCAATTACTTCCTCACTACCGTCATCCTTTATACCTATAAGCTTGTTGTTTGAAAGAGCTGCAAGCTGTGTATTATCAAGTGCCGGTATAGTCTGTATAGTTCCTGAGGCATCTACAACTTTACCTGTAGGATTAAGAGTTCTTATCTGATATCCCACAAGTTCCATATCTGTAACCGGTGTATCGACTACAGAACTTACTCTTGTATGATATGCTCCCATAGTAGGGTATTCTTCAGGATTACCTACATACCAGTTCCAGTTAAATCCCATGTTATAAACATGCTCTGTCTTATCTCTGTCTGTAAAAGTAAATCTCCACGGACTGATATTTTTATATGCAGAGATACCTCTATCAGCTGCCGGAACTCTAGGGAAAGACCAATATCTTACAGAGCTCTTTGACTTCTCAAGAGAAGCCGTATCCAATGAACCGTCATCATTTACATACTGCCATGTAATAGGAAATTCCACTGTCACAGGAGACGCCTGTGTACCCACAGTCTGATTATTATATCTTATATTGAAACCGTCATTGGTATAGTTTAAGTTACTTTGAAACTCTACATCCTTACTTATAGTATGGTTTGCTGCATTATATGTCCAACTGCTGTTTCTGGTATCTGTAGTATCAAAGTTTTCATTTGCAGGAAGCTGTACAGTAACTCTTGTCTTTCTTCTGTCACCACCTACAATCTTTGTCTCCGTACCATGGTATGTACCTGCTGCCGGCCAGTTTGTTCTTCTTGTATTAAACTGAATAAAGGTAGACAAATCATTTGCCAGAGTTGTACTGTTTTGTAAACTGCTTGTACCCTCTGCATAGTAGTAATCTCTTCTGATATTGTTGTTTTCATCTGTATATCCTACCGGATATGTCTTTGCAGAAAAGGTATTGTTGGTACTCTCAAGCAAAGTATCATTTGCATCATATACCTGATAAGGGATAACATAGGTCTCATCATTTGCCAATGAACGATCTTTTATTGTTCCCTTAAAAGGTACTGTCTGTGTAGTACCGCCTCCAAGTGTTATAAACTTTAGTTTAACCTTATGAAACTCACTGTCTGAGCTGTCAATGCTCAAAAAGTTGCTTGCCGGTCTGTTTATCCATGTAGAAATATTACTTGAATTTATGTACGGGAATACTTTCTTTGGAATATAAAGCACTCCATATGCTCCCGGGATACTTCTTGTAATAGATGATATCGTAATATTTGCATAGAACGAAACCTCTTCTCCTACGTAGAAATCACTGTTTCCTCTGCTGTTGACAACATTTCTGTCGTATGTAACCTCCGCCATAATATCCGGATCATTTACTATGCCGGGCGGACCCGCATAAGCTGTAAAGAATTCACTCATTGACAGAAAAAAACCATCACAAATGATAAAAGAGCGGCCAACAGTCGCTTTCTGAAATTATTCATTATTCCTCCTATATAATTATAATTTAGTAAAAAAATATTAAAACTGTAAAATTGTTGAGCCTTCTTTTTGATGGCTCCGCTATTCATATCCTGTTCAATACTTTACCATTTATGTGTGCATTTCATAACTACCTCCCCTTACTCTACAATCAAAATGTCGCTTAAGACTTTTTCAAAGGGCTTTGAAAAACACTTAGGTTTATCATGTTTTTCCATATCATTAAAAGCTCTCCGATATCTTCTTAAAAGCATCCATTTTATCGACAGTGCTCGACTATCATAGCATATGTTTTTATAAAAAAATCATTAATAAATTTATACAGTTTTTTTAAAAAAACAATAACAAATTTTAAATGTGAAATTTAAAGAATTTAAACGGTCTTAAAGCTGAAAAAGCCGGGATTTTTCTTATCCCGACTCTGATATTATTCTGTGTTTTTTTATCCTATCTAAAAGCGCAATGTACCTCGTTTTTTTCCTTGGCTATAAGGTTACATACAAAATGCCGCTGCCGGTATAATTCCCTGCTTAAATATTATAGCAACATCCACACTGTAAGCTCCATATGCTGCAGCCGCTATAATACAAAAAAGTGACAAAAGTACCATTTCTTTATTTTTCCTTATCATACCGAAGATAATACCCAAACCCAAAAACCGTTATACAGGCCCTGATTTGCAGCCATGGTTACTGTCTGAGAAAGAAAGTCCGCAGTCATATTCGGATTGATTTTCGATCCGGCCTGCTGCCAGAAAAAAACATTTCCAAAGCCATTATTCCAAAACATTCAATTGCCGCCAATACAGCTAAAAATCTTTGCCGCTTTTTAACATAAATCCTCCTATATAATATTTTTGAGTTTTTTTATTTTTATATATATTAATGTAATAACACTGTACGCCACTAAAGCTGTTATCATAAACAATGATATAAATGCCGATATAAAGTTCTCTTCGTCTTCACTTTTTACAAGCGGCTTTATCTGTAGCGGCACCGGAAATCCTGTCGGACACATAAAAGTATAATAATACTCCGGCTTTAAATATATTATCCGCCATATATATCGGGAAGAAAATAAAAAATCCTATAATTATAACTACACATCCGCATATCCTTATTATACCCAGCTTCAAAAGCGGAAGCAGTAGAGATTTTTCCATCTTCAGCTCATAACCCAATGTAAAGAGGATTATTCCGGTAATAGGTGTGATCACCATCTCTATTGTAGATGTATAAACACTTCCAAGTTCGCTGTTCATCAAATGTCCTTGAACACCTGTCATATTGGAGACTATTCCTAATATAACCGCCAGCATAAACGGACTTAAGATTATTCTCTTTAATAATCCCCTTATATCCGCTTTTTCTGAAAGCTCCCTCGTAACCAGTATAGGAAGCAATCCGAAGTTTATTAAAATACCTGCCACATCAAAGGTTAATATATTTACCGCATTTGACTTTGCCACCATGCTTAGGTATAGAGGCAATGCTACATTTCCACCTTCACAGGTAAGTAAGAGGAATGGCGAAATCTTTGCATATTTTCCTCCCTTCCCCACAATAATCTTTCCTACTATATATATTATTATCCATAACACATCCACATATATTATCTGTGGTACAAAGCTTTCAGAAATCTTTTGATTCTGCAAGTACATGATATACCAGTAATGGAAACAATATATTAAATACTATTTTTCTTTGCCCCTTCATTTTGTTCCGGCTTTATCCACGAATACTTTCGGGATAAAAATCCCAAAAACATCATAAAGAAGACCGGAAATAATACTTCAACAGCTTTCATTAAAACTCCTTCTATCGTTTTACCGTCAAATTCTGCTCAGCCTGTCAGTCATCAAAGTATATATATCTATTCCGTTTTCAAAAGTTGTCTTTATAATATTTGCAATTTCATTTGTATATCCCGGTGCAACTATTATTATAGCCTCAAGTTTTCTCTTCCTTGCTTCATCCGGTGAAATAATCGGAATATGTGATGCCGGTGCATATTTTCCCTGCTTAAAAGGTGCGGAATCTATTATACAGTCTACATAATCTGCAATACCTGTGGTTGCACAGAGGGTAAATCCCTGATGTGACGCTCCCCATATTGCTATTTTACCCGCTTTTGCATATTTTTTTACAGTTTCAAGCACCTCTGTTGCTATATCGTTTTTCTTTGAAATGATACCGCAAATATCCGGAAGTTTTCTTTTCTTTACTATCATTGATATGGTGTCTCTGTTTACCGTTTCTTTTTCAAGTACTTCAAATCCGCATATATTTAAAAGATGTGTAAGGCTTTCAAAGCTGTAATAAGCTATATGATCAGGAATTATTTCATAGAAACTGTTTTGCTCCATGATATATTCAAAGCTTGGCACCGTAATCAGTCCATAGCCTTCATCACATAGATTATTGTATATTGCTTTTAAATATGTTCTAGGGATGCGGCTGATGCTCAAGGAAGTTAAAAGACATAAAAGCATCAAAAGGTCCGTTCTTAAATATATGATCTTCACTCTCCGGGAAATCCTCATCCACTCTGAGTCCGGCTTCTTTTGCAATCTGTACAAGATCCTTTTTGTGCTCGGTGCCGTACCCTTCCACCGGAAAGTCTGAGAGCATGCCGAGGAATTCTCCTCTGCCGCAGCCTACCTCTATTATCTTCTTTCCTTCCAATGATGCAAACTCTATAAAATGTTTATACTGGCTTTTTCTTAGGCCTTCCATTGTTGTGGAATAGCCGCCGGCTCTTATAACATCTCTATAATAATAAACCGCATCATTTTTTAACTGCATAAGACCGCAATCCTCACAGACACATAATGATACTTCTATACCGCTGTCTTTATCAAGCTCTTCCTTTGTCGGAATATCCTGTGCACTTGCCGGCATATTTTCTATTTTCATAAGTTCATGTAATGAACCTTTACAACTGATACATTTTTTTCAAAAAAATATTCTCCTCTATAGCTTTTTAATCTTTGATATCGTACATATCCATGATACCGCCGTCAAAGCCGTAAGCTTCTTTAAAGCCGATTTCCTTTAATAAACCGATACTCGGATTTAAAAAAGGTGTGCCCTCACTTGCAGCCTCTCTTTTTTCAACTATGATATTGCTGTTGCTTTTCAATATCCTCTTCATATCCTTTACATAGTCCATAAGCCGCTTATTATCTTCACCCGCTATATTGAACACATAATTTCCGTTTAAATTCTTCGTTGAAAGCAGGTAAATCGCATTACAAAGGTCTTTAATATATATATAATTCCAAGACTGTAAACATTCCCCGGTATGTACATCAATATTTTCTCTAAAATTATTGATACTGGAAGATATTAAAGAGGTCTCATGATCGCCTTTTCCAAACACTGAGAAGATACGCATATGCACATATTCTATGCCTAAATTATCTCCAAGTTTTTTAAGTTCTTTTTTTAATTCGAGCTTTGCCTTGCCATACTCCGATTTTTGGTGAAATAGATGAGTTTTCATCCTGTAAAGGTATTTGTTTGATGTCAAAATCCTTACCGTATACTTTTTGTATATCCTCCAGAGTCTGTCCGTATTCCGCCTGAGATCCTGCAAAAGAGCATTCTTTTTGCATTCTTCTCCTTACATACTTTCATAAGCCTTTTTGCGAAATCTATATTTTCGGACTGAACGGCTTTATCCATTCTTCCGACCTTGCCTATTCCTCCCCACGCCAGATGTATACATATATCAAAATCTGTATCCAGTTTTTTTCTATATCCTTCATATCAAGAACTATAAGCTTGAATTTATTGTTTTTTTCATACTCTAAAAGCTCATCTTTGCCTCTTGCATTTTCTCTGACCAAAGCAAGTACTTCTTCATCCTTTGAGAGGAAGTATTCCACCAAATGTCTACCCAAAAACGAAGCCGCTCCTGTAATAAGTACTCTCATAGTTTACTCCGGCATCCTCGGTATTATCATATTCTCGTCCATTTCCTCATCTGAAAGGAATGGCACCAAATCTTCAAGCGGAGGACTCACCATTCTTCCGTCAGGCATTTGCTTACCTGATGACTTAGGCTCAAAGTTTTGCTCCGTAGTTACAAAGGCCTCACATATAACAGGTCCCTCTGCTTTAAAAGCCCTTTCAACAGCATCCGCAATTTCCGAATTTGTTCTTGCACCGATATAATTTATACCGTAAGCATTTGCTATTTTTTCCATACTTGGGAATGAGAGGTCTCCACTGTCAGGTCCGATTCCAACTAAAGGCTTGTCACCGAAAAACTTATTTTGAGTCTGTCTGATACTGTGATATCCTTCATTATTTATCAGGAATATTTTTATATCCGCCTTATGATGCACTATTGTCTGCAACTCCTGCAAATTCATCTGTATGCTTCCGTCACCTGTAATAAGTATCAGTTCTTTATCAAATCTCTTTCCTTCAATATTTGCCATATATGCTCCTATTGCGGCCGGCAAATCATATCCCATGGATGCCACTGCAGAGTTTGATATAAATCTTTGGCCTTTTTTTATAATGTATGAATGTCCGCCAACCACACAGGCAGATCCGTTTCCTACCACTGTAATCTGATTTTCTTTTGCCCTGTCACCTATCTCTTTTATAAAGGCATATACATTAGCTTTTTTACTGTCATCCTTTTCAAGAAATTCTTTCCTGCAGACCGGATATTTCTTTAACCAGTACTTAACCGTTTCATTCCAGCTCATTCCTTTAAGACCTTCACCGCCTTCAAATACAGGCGTCTTTTGCTCTTTTAATACATCTATAAGCTGTCGCATAAATACCTTACAGTCTGCATGAACAGGTATATCAATATGTACGGTAGGCTTTTTTAATTCTTCTTTATCAATATCATTTACTATGGTAAAGGCCTCTCTTGCCCAACCTTTATAGTTAAATCCCACCTGTCTGAGACTCAGTCTTGATCCTACCGACAGTAAAAGATCCGAGTTTTGAACAGTAAAGTTTCCCGGTCTGTCTCCGAAATTTCCCGGTCTTCCGGCGTATAGGGGATGGTCTACTTCTATACAGTCCTCCGAGTTCCACCCTACCACAACCGGAATATTTAAAAGTTCTGCCAGCTCCATAAACTCTTTATGTGCATTTCCTATTCTGATACCGTTTCCGGCATTAAATACAGGTCTCTTTGCTTTTCTTATCCTGTCAATAATTTCTATAAGCACATCCCTTGATAAAGGTTTCGGCTCATTACCGAGATCTAACTTCGTTCTGTCATCAGCATCAATCTTATATGGTGAGGGCTTTGCCCAACCGTCACCACCGGACTCATAATTTCCGATATCAAAACCGATCAGTTCATCTTCTTCTATAATACTTCCCTGTATGTCAAGCGGTATATCAAGCCAAACCGGTCCCGGTCTGCCATGTGTTGCAAGATAGGCACATTTTTCAACCAGATACCTGATTCTCATAGGTTCCGTTATCATTTCACTGTACTTACTCATACACTCTATTGATTTACAAATATCAAACTCCTGATCTCCCATAGCTCTGATACCTGTTCCCGAGTATCTGGCAGTCCAATCATACCTTACCTGTCCTGAAATCACAAACATCGGTATCGAATCAAGCCATGCACCAAGCACGCCTGTTATTGCATTTGTTCCCCCCGGACCTGTGGTAACACATAGCACCGCCATTTGGTTATTTATTCTGGCATATGCCTCAGCCGCCATTGCACAGGCCTGTTCATGATGATTATATGTAATGGTAAGCCCCTCCTGATGTCCCAGTCCGTCATTCAGATGCATTGCTCCTCCGCCTGTCACACTGAAGCCATGGCTTATTCCAAGTTCTACAAGTCTTTTAGCAATATAATTGCTCAATTTGATTTTCATAGTATTCTCCCTGAATTCTAAGTACTTAAATTTTTATATCAAGTCAAAATCACGACCAAAATATTTATAAAATATCAATACGATTATACCATAAGATTTATAAGTATTATAGCTTTTAACAAAGCCTTTTTGATTTTTATTACATATTTTATCCGTTCTTTTTCAATTCACAAATAGAAATTTCCCTGAAATCTCTTTCTTTTTTTCTTACAGTTTCTTACCATTATATTTATTCCCTTTTCAATCGAAAAAAATATTGCTATAATGATAGAACAAGCTACAAAAAAATGTAGTTTGAATATATTGATGGAAAAATGAGGTCAGTTATGTTTAAGAAAAACTATATCTATGCTATTGCTTACTGCCACTATTTCCATGACTGTTGCTGTACCCGGCTATGCTGCCATGAAAATTACAGACGCTAACTCCTTTAAATGGAGTCAGACAGGCAGTGAGTGGAAAGTTGTTGATGGTTCAGGTAAACCCGCTACAGGCTTTATCAGTTACAATGATCAGACTTATTTTTTAGATAAGAACGGCATCATGAAGACAGGTTGGATTAAGTCTTCAGGCTCTTGGTATTACTTAAATGACAATGGAACATTAGCTGTGGATCAGTGGATCGACAATTACTATGTGGACTCCACCGGTAAAATGACCAAAATACAGTAGGATAAAGATAAAGAGGCATTGATTTATTCAATGCCTCTTAGTGGTTTTACAGCTTTACAATATTCTTTGATTTTATTTTTTAGAATCGGTACTACATCTTCTTCAAACCACGGATTTTTCTTCAGCCATATCATATTCCTTGGTGAAGGATGTACTATAGGTAAATACTTCGGTAAGTATTCATTATATGCTTTTACGGTCTCTGTCAGATTGGACTTTTCTTTATCTCCCAAATAGTATTTCTGAGCGTATTGTCCTATTAGAATAATTAGATCAACTTTAGATAATTCTTTTTAATATTTTTGGATGCCACTTGGCTGCAAAATCTTTTCTTGGAGGTAAATCTCCGCTTTTACCTTTTCCCGGATAATAAAAATCCATCGGTACAATGGCGAAGATATCAGATTCATAAAAAGTCTTTTTCATCTACCCCCATCCATTCTCTAAGCCTGTCACCGCTTTTTATCAAACCAGTACTTTCCGGCCTCCTGTGCTTTGATTCCCGGAGCCTGACCTACAATCATTACTCTGGCATTCTCCGGTGCCGAAAACAGCGGCTCTATTCCGGCTTTTTGTAAACTTTTTCATTTTTCCTTGTCCGACATTATCTCATCAAATATCTTTTGAACATTTCCTGAAAACATAAGTCTCCTTATCCACATTTTAAAAAAATGACTATCAACATTTGTCTTGCAGTGCATATACTCCCGTACACATCTTCATATATGATATGCCATAAAATAGAGATTTTTCAAACTGAAAATAAATTCGTAATTCTAAAAATACAGATTGATATTCTACATTATTATTGACATCAATTTTGTTTTTAAAGTATAATTTTTCAAGTATGCGGGTGTGGTGGAATTGGCAGACACGCAAGATTTAGGTTCTTGTGGGCGACCGTGCAGGTTCAAGTCCTGTCACCCGCAGTAAAGCTGTTACTTATGTAGCAGCTTTTTTTAATATTCTAAATTTCTTATATTTTTTTCTTTATACCGACTAAAACATTTGACTAAACTATCCTGTATTAATTATAATTATAATAAAAAAAAGATAGAGGATAGCATACAAAAATAACTAATCGCAATCCTGAAACAGGGAGTTTCTTATGGCGTTTTTTTGGATCATTACAGAGCCACCAAAACATTAACCTATAATCAGAGATTTTCTGCTCATCTCTACAGTACCTATTTATTTTTATGGTTTTTGCATTGATTTTTTTCCCCGAGTAGATGAAATCTTACCGGGATTATGGCAAATAATCATACAACCCGACCTTTTTGATTACAGATTATATTGTTGTCGGAGGAATAGGTGCGGCATTTTTTTAATGCAGGGATCGCTCACACTTATTTTTACTTTTTCCTTTTTACACCATTTTTAAGGTAGAGTTTGACAGACATATTGTAGTGAGTTCCTACCTTATTTTCGGTTTCTCACTCTTTGGCAAGAACGTGGTAAATATATGGCTGATACTCTTCGGCTTCTTTATTTATTCCAGACTGCATGGATATTCACTTAAGAAATATATCTATTACGGCTTATACGGAACCAGCCTTTCACCTGCAATTACTTTGGTAATGCAGACCTTGCATAGTAATCCTGTAATTGAAATCATTATTGCAAGTATTACCGGACTTCTTATAGGATATGTATTGCTTCCTATATCCATTCATGTAAAATCTTCACATAAGGGATATTCTCTTTACAATGTAGGATTTTCATCCGGTATTATAGCTACCGTGCTCGTATCCATATTCCGCTCTTTCGGTATAGATATTGAAACAAGACTTATCTGGGACAGATCACATACTCCGCTTTTTGCGGTTGCACTGTTTGTACTGTTCTCATATATGATTATACTTGCAATAATACTTGACGGCAAAAAGTTAATACCTTCATACTTTAATCTTTTAAAAGAAACCGGAGTGCATGGAACTTATAAACACGAATATTCAGATGCCGTATATATCTTTAATATGGCTGCAAACGGAATAATCGCTACTTTATTTGTCTTGTTTACAAAAGGTGATTTAAACGGACCTACTATCGGATCTATATTTACAATTGTAGGATTTTCTCCTGCAGGTAAACATATGAGAAATATCCTACCTGTAATGGTGGGTGTATGCTTCTCGGCATTCTTAAAACAATGGTATATCAATGATCCGACACCTACACTTACCCTCCTTCTTTCCACCACTCTCGCACCTATTGCAGGAGAGTTCGGTATTATAGCAGGGCTTATAGCAGGTTTTATACATTCATCGGTAGCTTTAAATGTAGGTATTGTTTATAAGGGATTGAATCTTTACAATAACGGCTTTGCAGGCGGTATCGTAGCTATTTTCATGGTTCCTGTCATAGAGTCGATTATTGAAAAAAGGAAAAATGATAAAGAAAAAAAATTAAATAAATCGTAGTTATTAAGTATAGGCTTTAGTTTATAATAAAATTATTATAAATTAAAAGCCTATAAATTTTTGAGACAGGAGTAAATATGGAAAAATATAACTGATGATATGATTCAAAAATCTTTCACCATGGAATGACGGTATAAAAACCCGGAGATATTACAAAAAAACCGTAAAAAGAATCGGCATGTGAGCAGGCCTATCAAGTCAGCCCGAGATATTTAAATGCGGCAGGCAGACTTTTTGGAGGAGATCTGCTCTCATGGATAGACCTTACAGGCGCTCTTGCAGCAAAGAGACATTGCAATATGCCGGTTTCCACTGTTGCCATTGACAATATACATTTTGCCAAGCCCTTGCATCTTGGCGATATTGCCATTCTTATTTCGAATGTAACTCATGTGAAACAGCACTATGGAAGTCAGAGTAAACAGCTATGTTGAGGACCTTGCCACCGGCCACAGATCTCTTGTAAATACGGCATATCTGGTATATGTGGCATTAAAAGATGAAAAACCTTCAAGAGTACCGAGACTTATACCTGAAACCGATATAGAAAAAAACGTGAATGGTTTGCAGGTGAAAAAAACGAAACGAAATAAGAAAATCCCGTAGAAAAGAGGGAATATAATGCAAAAATTATATAAAAAGCATCGGTTTCTCAATGTATAAAAAGAAGACGGAAGTCAGGGAACTTCTGGATAAGATTCAGAGAGAAAATATAGCATCTGCAAAGATTATAGTCACTACTGAAAAAGAAAGACTCTGGGAGATACGAAAGAATATCTCTCCTTCACTCGGACTTTGTATATTCGGTTATCTCGAAAATCTCGGTATCTTTGTCAGAGAAGGTTATTTTCCCTATATCAAAGATACTGCTGTCAGTTCTACTGCCAAATGCAGCATTGAAAGACATATAGACAGTACTTTTTATTCAGGTATGATTGATGATAACAGACTTGGTATGTCTTTGATATTCAGACTTTCAAACAGCTTTGACTATCTGGATAATACAAGTACAAGAATAAAGTCAACCGTTCTTTACGGATTCTGTGCAGACGGAAAAATATTATTACCGATAAAAAAGACCTTGGCACAGATGGAAATCTCAAAGCAGAAGCTTATGAACAGAAATATGCTTATAGAAGCAGCAAAACTGGGGGATGAAGACGCTATAGATACCCTATCCACAGATGATTTGATCACTTACACTACTTTAAATACAAGAATACAAAATGAAGACCTCTACAGTATAGTGGATACTCTCTTTATGCCCTTCGGTATGGAAACCGATATGTACAGTATTATAGGCAATATTTTTGGATATAAGTCAGGAAGAAAAATTCCATTACCGGAGAAAGCGTTTTTGCTTCTTAAAAATAGAATCCGGTGATATTATATTTACGGTAGCTATAAAAAGGATGATTTACAGGGCGAAGCCCGAATAGGACGACGTTTTTAAAGGCAATGTATGGCTGCATGGTAAAAATAAATATTTAAACAAAAAGGACTCCTTCAGGGAGTCCCTTTTTATACGCAGGTATTATAGATTACCTAGTACCATCCCTGATACATCACTGTATAACCGATATAATACCCTTTGTTTTATTTTAAATTACTCGATGATAGATGCAACTCTACCTGAACCTACTGTTCTACCACCCTCACGGATAGCGAATCTAAGACCCTGCTCGCAAGCAACAGGATGGATAAGCTCGATAGTCATCTCTACGTTGTCACCAGGCATGCACATTTCTGTACCTGCAGGAAGGTTACAAACACCTGTAATATCTGTTGTTCTGAAGTAGAACTGTGGACGATAGTTGTTGAAGAATGGTGTATGACGTCCACCCTCGTCCTTTGTAAGAACGTAAACCTGAGCTGTAAACTTCTTATGGCAAGTTACTGAACCCGGCTTAGCAAGAACCTGACCTCTTTCGATCTCTGTTCTCTGAACACCTCTAAGAAGTGCACCGATGTTATCTCCGGCCTGAGCCTGATCAAGAAGCTTTCTGAACATCTCGATACCTGTAACAACAGTTGACTTCTTATCCTCATGGATACCAAGAATCTCTACTGTATCGTTAAGGTTAAGTGTACCTCTCTCTACTCTACCTGTAGCAACTGTACCACGACCTGTGATTGTAAATACGTCCTCAACAGGCATAAGGAATGGCTTATCTGTCTCTCTCTCAGGATCAGGAATGTAGCTGTCAACAGCATCCATAAGTGTCATGATCTTATCACCCCACTCACCGTTTGGATCCTCAAGAGCCTTAAGAGCTGAACCCTGAACGATTGGTGTATCATCACCAGGGAACTCATACTCGTTAAGAAGATCTCTGATCTCCATCTCTACGAGCTCAAGAAGCTCCTCATCGTCAACCATATCACACTTGTTCATGAATACAACGATATATGGAACACCTACCTGTCTTGAAAGAAGGATATGCTCTCTTGTCTGAGCCATAACACCGTCTGTAGCAGCAACTACAAGGATAGCTCCGTCCATCTGTGCAGCACCTGTGATCATGTTCTTTACATAGTCAGCGTGTCCAGGACAGTCAACGTGTGCATAGTGTCTCTTCTCTGTCTCATACTCGATATGAGATGTTGAGATTGTGATACCTCTCTCTTTCTCCTCAGGAGCCTTGTCGATCTTATCGAAAATCAACGATCTTGTTTGTCTCTGAAGGTAATCTTGTAGCAAGAACCTTTGAGATAGCAGCTGTAAGAGTTGTTTTACCGTGATCTACGTGTCCGATTGTACCAATGTTAGCATGAGGCTTTGTTCTATCAAATTTTGACTTTGCCATTGTTAATTCCTCCTTGAATTAAACCTAAAATTAATAGTAAATTTTGTTTATATTATATAGTATTAGCCAAGATTTAGCAAGTTAATAAACTTTCTCAACCCGGGTTTTTAAGATTTCTTATCATTAAGAACTTTTTCTTGAACAGACTTTGGAACCTGCTCATATTTTTCAAAGAACATAGAGTAGTTTCCACGACCCTGAGTTCTTGAACGAAGGTCTGTTGAAATATCCGAACATCTCTGAAAGCGGAACATATGCATTTACCTGCTTACCGCTTGGGATATCCTCCATACCCTCTATACGACCTCTTCTTGAGTTGATATCACCGATAACATCACCCATATACTCCTCAGGCATTGTTACTTCTACCTTCATGATAGGCTCAAGAAGTACAGCACCGGCCTTGCTCATAGCATCCTTGAATGCCATAGAACCTGCTATATGGAATGCCATTTCTGATGAATCGACTTCATGGTATGAACCGTCATATACATTTGCATGTACACCGAGTACAGGGAATCCTCCAAGGATACCTGACTTTGTAGCCTCCTCGATACCTTCGCCGACTGCAGGTATATATTCCTTAGGAATAGCACCACCGACAACGGTTGACTCGAACTTGAATGTCTCTTCTCCGTTCGGATCCATCGGTTCAAACTTAACTTTACAGTGACCGTACTGACCACGTCCACCTGACTGTCTTGCATACTTGGAATCAACGTCAACAGCCTTAGTAAATGTTTCCTTATAAGCAACCTGTGGTGCACCTACATTTGCTTCTACATTAAACTCTCTAAGAAGTCTGTCTACGATAATCTCAAGGTGAAGCTCACCCATACCTGATATAATGGTCTGTCCTGTTTCAGTATCTGTCTTAACTCTGAATGTAGGATCTTCCTCAGCCAGTTTAGCAAGTGCATCGATCATCTTTGCCTGACCTGCCTTTGTCTTTGGCTCGATAGCGATATCGATAACCGGCTCAGGGAATTCCATTGACTCAAGTATTACAGGATGCTGTTCGTCACAGATTGTATCACCTGTTGTTGTAAGCTTAAATCCTACAGCAGCTGCGATATCTCCTGAATAAACCTTGTCAATTTCTGTTCTCTTGTTTGCATGCATCTGAAGGATACGACCGACTCTCTCCTTCTTACCCTTTGTAGCGTTGAGTACATATGAACCACCGTTAAGTGTTCCTGAGTAAACTCTGAAATATGCCAACTTTCCTACGAAAGGATCTGTCATAATCTTAAATGCCAAAGCTGAGAAAGGCTCCTCATCTGATGAATGTCTCTCAATTTCATTACCGTCAAGGTCAACACCCTTAATTGCAGGGATGTCTGTCGGTGCAGGCATGAATTCAACTATAGCATCAATAAGCTTCTGAATACCTTTGTTACGATAAGCTGTACCGCAACATACAGGGATTGCCCTGTTCTCACAAGTTCCCTTTCTAAGTGCAGCCTTAAGCTGTTCTACTGAAGGCTCCTCACCCTCAAGGTACATCATAGTAAGTTCGTCATCAAGCTCACAAATCTTTTCAACAAGTTCCCCATGGTATAACTCAGCTTCGTCTTTTACCTCATCCGGTATATCAACGATAGATATGTCATCACCCTTGTCGTCATTGTAAATATAAGCTTTCATTTCGAAAAGATCTACAATTCCCTTGAAATCATCTTCTTTTCCGATAGGAATCTGAAGCATGATTGTATTTTTACCAAGTCTTGTGTGGATCTGCTCTACAGCCCCGAAGAAATCAGCTCCCATAACGTCCATCTTATTGATGAATGCCATTCTTGGTACATGATATGTATCCGCCTGTCTCCATACATTTTCAGACTGTGGCTCTACACCTTCTTTTGCAGAGAATACACCTACCGCACCGTCAAGTACACGAAGTGATCTCTCTACCTCTACTGTAAAGTCAACGTGTCCCGGAGTATCGATAATGTTTATACGATTTTCCTTCTCACCCGGCTTTACTTTGTTAAATTCCTGTAATGTCCAGTGGCAAGTTGTAGCAGCTGAAGTAATTGTAATACCTCTCTCTGCTTCCTGCTCCATCCAGTCCATTGTAGCGGTACCCTCATGGGTATCACCGATCTTATAATTTACACCAGTATAATATAGGATACGCTCAGTAAGTGTGGTTTTACCGGCATCTATATGAGCCATGATACCAATATTTCTGGTTCTCTCTAAAGGATATTCTCTTCCAGCCAATTGGTTTCCTCCTATTAGAATCTATAATGAGCAAATGCCTTATTAGCCTCTGCCATCTTATGCATATCTTCTTTTCTCTTCACTGCAGCACCTGTGTTGTTTGCTGCATCCATTATCTCATTTGCAAGACGATCGATCTGTGTCTTCTCGCCTCTTTTTCTTGAAAAGAATGTAAGCCATCTAAGAGCAAGAGCTTGTCTTCTCTCAGGTCTTACCTCGATAGGAACCTGATATGTAGCTCCACCGATTCTTCTCGCTTTTACCTCAAGTACAGGCATGATATTGTTCATAGCTTCCTCGAAAACCTCTACAGGATCCTTTCCTGTCTTATCGGAAACCTTATCAAATGCTCCGTACACAATCTTCTGTGCAACACCCTTTTTACCGTCTAACATGATAGTATTTACAAGCTTTGTAACTACCTTGTTATTGTATAAAGGATCTGCTAATACATCTCTTTTTAGTGTATGTCCTTTACGTGGCACGTTTCTTCCCTCCTTAATATTTAATTAGATCTCAGGTACTCGCTTTTTGCGTCCTCGTGCCTATATTTTTTGCAACCAACAAAAAATCGGCACTATCTAATTTGAAAGCTTTGCTTTCTTTTTAAAGACTAGCTTTTTTCTTATTTCTTATCTTTTGGTCTCTTAGCACCGTACTTTGAACGGGCCTGTTTTCTGTTAGCGACACCTGCAGTATCTAAAGTACCACGAATAATATGGTATCTTGTACCAGGCAAGTCCTTTACTCTACCTCCACGGATAAGCACAACGCTATGCTCCTGAAGGTTATGTCCCTCTCCCGGGATATAGCTTGTTACTTCGATTCCGTTAGAAAGACGAACTCTGGCAATCTTACGAAGCGCTGAGTTAGGCTTCTTAGGTGTTGCAGTCTTAACAGCTGTACAAACTCCTCTTTTCTGTGGTGAAGAGATATCGGTTGACTTCTTGTGAAGTGAGTTGAATCCCTTCTGAAGAGCAGGAGCTGTAGACTTTTTAACTGAAGTCTGTCTGCCTTTTCTAACTAACTGGTTAAATGTTGGCATTCCTTTTTCCTCCTTTTTTATTGGTTGCTTTACATTTTTGTTTTAGTGAACATCATCGCCTATTCACTGTATGTGCAAATATCATCGCCTACTTACACAGTATTTAATTCTACTAAAAATAAATCTGTATTGTCAATTGTATTTAACATTGATAAATCTGACTATTTTTCTTACAATGTAACAATAAGTCCCCGACCTTTTTCAGTCGGGACTTATTTAAAAGATTTAGTCTTCCTTATTCTTTACTCTTGCAAAATGCCGTCAAAGATAATGTAAGCATCAACAGATAAATATATATATTGTTTCTGTCTTCTGTCTTCGGTACAGGCAGCTTTTTCTCTTCCTACTGCACTTCCTTTTTGCGACAACCTGTCTGTCTACGTGTTACAGGCTGTGCATTTGGAGTTTCTATAGGTTTTAGCTTCAGGATTCTCTTTCTTTATTCCTGAGTCTATAAGCTGTACCACTCTTTCAGCTCTTATATTTGCATTTGAGCTTCCTCCGGACTTCACTTCCTCCTCTTCCTGCATTTGATCTTGTTGCTGTTGACGGTGTCGCTCTGTTTCGGTCTTATGATGTAATCATTGTTTCTGTCTCCCGGTATTGTTACATTGCTTGGGGTTGCAGGTATCAAGGGTTTGGTATTATGATTACACTTGGATCCTTTTAAGTATACATAGGTTACTTCCTGATCATTTACTCTAAAGATTCCGTCTGTATCTCCTTCCGATCTTAAGAAGTGATAGCCGTTTATCTCTATTGCACTTGTACTGTATGGTAAGCCAAGCTTTCTGCTTCCGTTTAATACATCATCTGCACTTAAGCTTCTTCCTGCAGGATCTACATAATGAATTGTTACATTTCCTGCATTCTTTCTTCTATATACATACACTACTGTCTGCTCATCTTCAGTAAATACTCCGCTTTGCATTTGCAGGCATACTGATTAGATCAAGGTTTTTCTATTGTTTCTACATCTGTTGTATAGCTAAGGCCCAAGCTTTCCTGCTCCGTCTATTACCTTTGGTGAAACCAAGTCTTCTCCGCTTTCCTCATCCACATAGAATACTTTAACGTTTCCTCCGTTCTTTCTTCTATATGTATAAGTTACTGTCTGTGGACTTGATGTTATTACTCCGCTTGCATTTGCAGGCATACTTATAAGGTCATAGTGAGCTATTGTCTTTTGCTGTTGTTGTATATGGCAGGCCTGCGTTTTTCACTCCTGATATACTCTCAGCATTTGCAAGCTCTACTCCCGCCTCATCTACATATACGGCCTTTTACTTCACCTCCATCCTTTTCTCTTATATACATAAGTTACATTCTGAGTTGAAGTTGTATATACTCCGTTTCGCATTTGCAGGTAGAGTAAATATCTCATAGTCAGGTATTGTAGCCATACTTGTGCTGTAGGCAAGACCAAGCTTTCTGCTTCCGTCAAGTACTTCATTTGCTATAAGATCACTTCCGTCATACTTTGATATATGATGTACTGTTACATCTCCCGCATTCTTTCTTGCATACTCATAGTTTACTGTCTGGGCTCCTACACTAAACACTCCTGTTGCATTTGCAGGTACTGTTATAAGATCGTATAGATTTATGTTTTTCACTGTTTGTACTGTATGGTAAGCCAAGCTTTCTTGTTCCGTTAAGTATTGTAGAGGCATATAATACATCACCTGTTCCAACCTCTATATGATTTACAGTTACATCTCCCGCATCTCTTCTTCTGTATACATATGATACCGTTACATTTGTATTTGAGAAGGTGCCTGACTTATTTGCAGGTACGGCTACCAGGTCATAGTCTGCAAAGCTCTTTACCTCCGTATCATATGGGAGTCCAAGCATTCCGTCTCCGCTTTTGTCCTACAGGGGCATGAAGTGCGCTTCCGTCTGCTTCATCAGTATATGTTGCTATTACATTTCCTGCATTCTCTCTCTGATAACGATAGGTTACTACTATCTCTGCTCCTGAACTGTATGTTCCTGTTGCATTTGCAGGCATACCGCCTACAAGCTCATAGTTTGGTAAATCTGTGGCTGTCTTTGCCGCTGTTGTATATGCAAGTCCAAGTCTTCCTGTTCCGCTTAATACTTCATCAGGCGCAAGGCTTGCTCCTGTTATTGCATTTATATGCTTTACTCTTACATTTGCAGCATCTCCTCGCTTATATTTGTACTCTACTACATTTCCGGTTCCGAAAATGTTCCGGATTTGTTTGTAGGTACTGCTATCAGATCATAGTTTGCAAAGCTCTTTTTGATCTGTATCATATGCTAATCCAAGCTTATTTGTTCCTGACTGTACTACAGGGGCATGTAGTACAGCTCCGGTTATATCATCTACATAGGTTGCCGTTACATCACCTGCATCCTGTCTCTTATAAAGATATATTATCTCTACAGGAGTTGCCTGCTCTATATAGCTTCCCGTTACCGATGCAGGAACTCCCTGCTACCAATTCATAGTTTGGAAGCTCGGCTGCTGTCCTTGCCAATGTTGTATATGGAAGTCCAAGTTTTCCTGTTCCGTCAATACCTCATTAGGATAAAGCACTGCGTTTGTTCCCTGCTCCAGATGCTTTACTATTACATTTGCAGCATTCTTTCTTCTATATACATAGGTTACTGTCTGCTCTGTTGTAGTAAATGTTCCTGTTGCATTTGCAGGATTTGCTGTTAACTCATAGTTTGCTACCGTTTTTGCTACTGTAGTATATGGGAGTCCAAGCTTTCCTGCTCCGTTTTGTGTCTCATCTGTTGCAAGTACCGTATTTGTTGTATCCTCTAAATACTTTGCTACTACATTTCCCGCATCCTTTCTCTTATAGTAATAAGTTATGGTTATCGGTGCTGTAGTATATACTCCGTTATCATTTGTCGGAAGATTTGTAGTATCCAGATCATAGTTTGCTATAGTCTCGGCACTCTCTGAATATGGAAGACCAAGCTTCTTTGTTCCGTCAAGTATCTTATCCGCATGTAGCTGAGCATTGCTACCTGCTTCCAAGTACTTAACTGTTATATTTCCTGCATTCTTTCTTCTGTAGTAGTAATCCACTGTCTGTGGTGCCACTGTGAAGGTTCCGTTCTTATTTGCCGGTTGGGCTACCAGCTCATAATTATTTATTGTCTCTTCACTTGTAGTATATGCCAGTCCAAGCTTATTTGCTCCCGACTGTACTACTGTTGTTGCAAGCTCTGTTGTGGTGTTCTCCTCATAGTGATGCACTGTCACATCTCCTGCAGCCTTTCTTACATAGTAGTAAGTTACTGTGGTATCTGTAAGTCCATACTCTCCGGTTGCATTTGTCGGAAGGAGTCTCCGCCTCATAGAAGTTATCTGTTACAGGGGCTGTTGTATATGGTGTGCCGTTTGGCTGTCTTGTTGTTACAGTCGGTGAAAGTTCGGTATTATCCTCCCTCTTTATATGCTTTACAACAAGATTTGTATATACCGACTTAAGTCCCAAGTTCTTTATTTTACTTGTATTTGTTCTTGTAAGAGGAACTTCAAGTTCTACCCAGTTTACATTCGGTACAGGTACCTGATTTTCCTTCATCTTTGACGGAAGACTTACTGTATTTGTAAAATCATTTCCTATCAATGTTGCCGTACTTGCATTTAAAGGTCTGATAATATCATCCGGCAAGGTCTCGATATATACCTTATAATCACCCTCTGTACTTATCTTATCTTTAAATGTATAGTTTCCGTCATTATCTGTAAGTATTGTATCTATAACGGTCTCAACACCGCCGTCTACCTTTACAAGTCTTACAGGTCTGTTTGCCGCTACAATATCTCCTGTATTGTAGCTTCCGTTTTCATCTACATCATAGTATGCCTTACCGGCTATGATGTATTTATTTATAGTAACCTTTGAGATAAGTGACTCTGAAGCACCGTTTAGATTGTTTCCATACCATGATGCTACCGAGTTGTTTGCACTTGAACCTGCTTCAAGTTCCTTTAGTCTCAGGTATCTTCACTCTATAAGTGAATACATCTGTACTTCCCGGAACCAGCTGATAAGAAGTATTCATCACAGCCTTAAACATAGTAACGCTTGACCAGTCTGTTATAGCTCCTGCCTGCACCCAGTTGGCTGCCGCATTGGCTTCTATTGTTCCTGCAGGTGCGTCGGTAGAATAGTAAACTGTATAGCCTGCAGGTGCAGTTACCGGACCTTGCAAGATAGGATACATCTTTGAGCCTCTGGCTACATAGTTTCCATGCTCATCTTTTACTATTTCCTTATCGTTTTCATATGGGAATATATCCATTACATTGAGTGCTCTCGCATTATCTATGGAGTTATTCCATGCTGATAATTTATATTCTACTATATCGCCGCTCTCCGCATTGATAGCTGCACTTTATAGTTTGTCTCTGTAGTAAGCTTTTGCTTCTTTGTTAAGATAACCGCTCTTGGTGGTATAAAGTTAAACTTAAAAGCTCTGGTATGAAAGTCTGTCAGTAGTACTTCCATTGTTATTAGCATCGTACTTATCAAGGAAATCTACTGTTGCAGTTGAATATACTGTATTTGGAGCATATCCGCTTGCATCGGTTGAGTTATTATCCCAGCTAAAGGAATGCTTCTACAGTATGTTCACCCTTCTTCAAGGCTGGTAGTAGGCTTTGAAGTTAAAATACAATCTGTCCACACCGCTCAAAATACTTCGTTCTCTTTTGGCAGTGTAAAATTATCCAAATCAAAACACATAGGCAGTCTTTTCCGGTACCCTTATAATTATCCACTCTCTGTGGTGTGGTATTTAGAGTAAATCTATATTGAGCCTGATAATGTATGGTGCAGATGCACTGTCAAACTCCAACTCCGGATCTACAAGGAATATAAGCTTTTGCATTTTTGCACAGTTCTATCAGTACCGACAGAATGAATCATATACTGCATACTACATGATAATGTATACTATCACCCTAGTTGAACATTTGTAACTGACAGAATTACCATTGATATTCTGTGAATGCTTTATCCATTCTGATATTTTGCATAATCTCTTTGATAATGTCTTCTTATTATAGCTCTCTCATCACTGTCTCCGTATTTGAAAGAACCCTTCGCTATATTATATGCTGTATAGTTCTGTCCCTGCTGCAAGTCTGTTTTTCTATAGTTGTTACTAGCCTGAGGGGTAAGTTTTTAGTTTCTAAACAAAAGTCCGACAGCGTTTTCTGCATAACCTGAAATAGTTATCTCATCATCAAAATCAAGTCTGATAGCTTTATAATGCTTTTGCTGTCATAGAATGATCTGTATCCCATTTAAAGTAATCAGCATTATTTGTTACAGGAGTATAATTTATATTTGTAGCAATAACTTCTTCACTGCCGTCATCATTTATTCCTATAAGCTTTATTTGTGATTTAACTTTGCAAGATTTGCCGCATCAAATCATGTGATTCCCAGACTCTGAAACCATAACCTGTAAAATCTACTCTGTCATTAGGGTGTATCAGTATTGATTTAAACTTTTACTGTTGATCCTGTAACAGGAGTAGCACCCCAATACTGTGCTACATTTATCATCCATTTATCTTTACCGTCATTATCACCTAAAGTGTACATATCTGTCACCTGCATTATTCTGACCGTTTCCATCTGTTTCAGGTAATATATTCCTTATAAAAAGATAAATCTTTTGAGCATATCTATAGGATTTTATAAACTCTTGATTTTCTTTCTGTACTCATATCCACAGTACCGTCATCATTTATAAGATAATTGGTCTGTGGTATATAAATAGTTGAATAATTTGGATGCATTTACACTCTGTGTACCATTATGTTTTGCAGTAAAACTTTGTAAAAATAGCTTAATGCACCCATGTGGCATATCATACATCTCTTTGTAATGGTATGAGCTCACAGGGATCATAGGTCCAGTCTGCATTATCAGGTAGACTCGGATCCCATACTATACTTGATGGCAAAAGTCAAGAATTGTTCTTTGTCTTTCTTCTGTCTGCACCATAGTTACTAGCTGTTATCTCTGTATCATGTACATGCTTTGTACCGTTTTGTGCATATGAATACCACGTATCTGTAAATCCGTTCTTTATATGTGTATGGCTTTGCATCCGTCTCATCATCTGATATGATTACATTTGTATCTGTTCCACCCTCTACTCCATCCTCTAATAGTTCCATCATCAGGGACTGTTTACACCCATAACATAGGTTTCTGCAGTAACTTTGCTTTGTATATTTGCAAGCTCCACACCATCCTTTGTAAAAAGTCTGGTCTCTATAGTAGCTGTCTCGCCCATTTGCAAACTTACGACTTGTCATGGTTGCTCTGAAAAGGATTTGGATACCATCGGTCCCGGGTGCAAGTACATTATATGTAACCTTTTATCTTTCCAATATGTAGCATCCCATGTCACAGACACATTCTTTATAGTAGGAGAGCCTGAGACATCTGCCGGTCTTGGCTGATTGAACTCACTTCTTTTTAAATATATTATTGAATACGGTTCCGTATAAGTATCACTTGATACCGTTACATTCAAATAATACGATTCCGGCTTTCCCGGAAGAGAAGTGGTCTGAGTTCCCTCAACATACGATATATTCGTAGTGGCTGAAGTTCCACCACCCGTTGCCAATGCTTTCAATGGCGAAGAATTTCGACATCAAAAACAAATTGTTACCAGATGTAAACAATAGAATATTTACTTTTTTACTAATTCTAAACAAAAATACACCTCCATAATTTTTCTCTTATCACTCCATATTTTTCGATCACCAAGTCTAAATACCGAGTCTTTTTGCATTAAATAAAGAGCTACATTTCCATAAATATACATATAATATGTAACTCTTTAAAACACTTCTTTACTTATATAGCATAACATTTTAAAGAAATAGATTCTATGCTTTTTCTTTTCCCATTCATAAATTTTTGGCAAATAGCATTATTTATATAAAAAAACCTCAAATATTTTTTTATCCGAAGTTTTTACAAATAATCATATACTCTTTTTGTGATGATTTTTCTATTCTTGCATTTATATAATACTGAAAGTTTTTATCAAATCAATATTCATCTTTACTTTGGTGTATCTAACATTTTTCAATATTAATCATTTTTATTAAATAGGTTTTGTTTAGATTGTTAACTTTATTGTATTTTAGGTTGACAATTTCTTTGCTTTTTTATAATATCATTTTCTTGTATTTTTATTTTTTATAGTAGGAGATTTTTATGACAAAGACTATTACAATAAAGAAAATGGCCATAGTATCGCTTATGACAGCAATACTATGTATTTTATCACCATATCCGTACCTGTTTTTTTATAAGTCCGGTACCTATTTCTTTAGGCGTACTTGCAATCTATCTGACTGCATATGTGCTTGAACCTGTAAAACTCTTATATCGGTAGTTATCTTTTTATTACTTGGTATATTCGGTTTACCTGTCTTTTCAGGATATTCAGGCGGTATCGGAAAAGTACTCGGACCTACAGGTGGGTATATTATAGGATTTTTATTTACAGTATATGCAAGTTCAGTTTTTATTCATTTAAAGAAGGGTATTGCCTTTGATATTATAGGGATGATAATCGGACTTGGAATTTGTTATTTCCTTGGTACAATGTGGTTTTCATTACAGCAGGGAAAAGGCTTTATAGCTTCACTATTATTATGTGTGGTACCGTTCTTTGATAGGAGATGCAATAAAAATTGCTGTTGCAGCTATTATCGGACCTGAGATAAGTAAAGATTGAATAAATTGAAATATAAAAAAATACGGCTATGAAATTTGATTTTTCATAGTCGTATTTTCTATCTTTCTCTATATCCCAAAGCCTGCTCCAGTACTATTTTTCTTCATCTGTAGTACCTGATCTGTCTGACCGTTTTTCAACTATTTTTATATAATTAAAAAGTAGTCTCTCTGGAGTGAATACTGTTTATTATATATCCGGAATTTCTGTAATCCAAAAAGGCAGAGTGCAAAACTTAATTTTACCACCCATCCTTCAAATGCGTCATATTTTCAATATTCCCATTTTTGCAGACAGTTTCTTTCAAGTCTGTTTCAGCTCTCTTATAGCATCTCTGTTTAATCTGCTTTCACTTTTTAAACTGCGGATATCTTTTCTAAGCAGAATTATAATATCCTCAAGATTCTTTTGCAGATTTTACCGGCCATAAAATTATCATAACTCTTGAAAAAGTCTTCTGTACTTTTACTCTATGTTTTACCATAGATATAAATAATATAAAAGTTAAAAAATAGCTACCACCAGGATAAAAGCCAAACAAAACTCTATTATCAATTGTCAAATTTATCATCTTTTTATCCTAATGTCTTAAAAATATCCATTATTCTATCAAGTTCTACTTGAGAATAATATTCTATTTCTATTCTTCCTTTATTTTTTTATCTTTCTGGTTTATATGCACCTTTGTTCCAAGAACTCCCTGAATGCTGTCTTCATACTCCTTATAAAATAAAGATAAATCTCTTGCAGTATCATCATCCCCCTTACTTAACTCTTCAAGATCCACCTTTTTCTTTTTTTGATAAAAGCCTTTGCAGCTTTTTCAGTATCTCTTACACTTGAGACTTCTCTTAATTATATCCAGAGCAAGCAATTCTCTTTTTTCCTTCATCCTCAAGACTTAACAAAGCTCTTGCATGTCCTGAAGAGATCTGCCCGTCTATCATATACTGCTGTATATTTTTTTACTGAGTTTTAAAAAGTCTTAGAAAGTGGTAATAGTAGAGCGGTTTTTGCCACCTTATCCGATAATTCTTCCTGAGTTAAATTATATTCCTCAATCAAACTTTTATATGCCAAAAGCTTCTTCAATAGGGTTCAAATCCGTTCTCTGAATATTCTCTATAATAGCAATTTCCTTAGCTTTTTGCTCATCATAATCTCTGACAACTACCGGAACTTCTGAAAGTCCTGCCGCCTGTGCGGCTCTCCACCTTCTTTCACCGGCAACTATTTCATATCTGTTTCCTACTTTTTCACCAAATATAGGCTGTAATACTCCATATTGTTTTACCAATTTGCAAGTTCATCAAGGCTTTCCTTATCAAACATCTTTCTGGGCTGATTTCTGTTCGGCTCTACCAATGAGATTTTCACCATTAACTCACCGGCGCCTTTACCTGCATCTTCTTCTATATTTCTGTCAGTTGTTTCGTCAATAGCCGCTTTGGTTCCGTTGATATTTCTAAGAAGAGCATCAGCTCCCTTTCCAAGTGCCATTCTCTTTGCCATTTTACCTCCCGCTTTTTACTTAGTACTTCTGATGCCAACATTCTATATGCCTGTGCTCCGGTTGAAGTAGTGTCATATTCTGTTATTGGCATACCGAAGCTGGGAGCCTCCGCCAATTTAACATTTCTCAGTATTATGGTTTCAAAAATATTCTCATCAGATATAACGCTCTTAACACCTTCTATAACCTGTCCACTTAAGTTATTTCTTGCATCGTACATTATCAAATACTAATGCCTTCAATTTCAAGTGTAGGATTCAGTCTTTCTCTTATAAGATTTACTGTTCTAAGCATCTGATTTAATCCTTCAAGGCGTAATATTCACATTGAATAGGAATAATCACACTGTCAGATGCCATAAAGCATTTATAGTCAGAAGACTCAAACTTGGTGGACAGTCAATTAATATATAATCATACTGCTTATATATTTCACTGATTTTTTTCTTCTCAAAGTTCTTTCTCTGTCTTCAAGTTCCAAAAGCTCAATTTCCGCACCGGATAAATCCACATTACTTGGAATAATATCAAGATTTTTCCACCTCGGTATTTCATTATAGTATCATTTATATCTTCATCACCTATAATAACTTCATATATGGTCTTTTTCCGTATTTAATTTATCTATTCCAAGTCCACTTGATAAATTTCCCTGTGGATCAAAATCTATTGCCAAAACACTTTGTCCTGCCTCCGCTAAAGCAGCTGAAAGATTAACAGCAGTAGTAGTTTTACCTACACCACCTTTTTGATTTGCAAATGAAATAATTTTTGTCATAATATCCTTCAAGCAATTGCTTGTCCTTTCTATATTTATGTTTCCCGTGAAACATTTTTATTCTTATTATTTTTAGTTCTTTATTTTTGTCCGAAAAGAGCTATATATTTCCTTGCCTTTTTCAATTTCCAATATAATATCTTTTTAAATAAATGTTTCCCGTGAAACATTCTTTATAGAATATATATTCAAAGCTTTTAAAAATTCCTTTTCGTTCTCTATGTGAGGATATTTGTTGGAATCATCTATTATCACAGTTTCAATAGCAGGATTTATCTTTACATATTCTTTGGTTATATCCGAAGAATCTCTAGTAAATCTACCCTCAAATATTATTATACTGTTATCTATTTTGAGAAAGTTCAAACTTTATATTTTTCTTGGTATAAAAACATACAATACTTGAATATAGTGACTTTTGGTGATAAACCTCTATGTGCAGCTTCATAACATTTATCAACATATCATCTGTGAATTTTTCTTTTTATAGAAGTTCGGTTTTATATTATATTTTTATATTAATTTTGTATACCGCTATATTATATAGTAGAGTTCCCTAAAATTGATGTACTGAGTATTACCCTTATATGTTCTGGCTCTTTTTCCCGATTATAAGATGACCGTTTGACAATTTTTCCAGGTGAGACAAGTATTATTTTCTCAAATAATGTGCTGTCATTATCACATGCCGCAATAACAAAAGAAGAGCTGTTTCCACTGGTTATTACCGTTGTCCTTTTTGCCTATAACAACCTTTATAAAATCGAGATTAACTGGGAAAATATATGAGTTTGTATATGTCATAAAAGGCTTTTCAGAAAGGCCGCAACCAAAGCAAATCAATAGTATATACAGTATGTGTTCTCATAAGATTGTCTATTACCTTGAACCATTCCTCGGATGATGATGCCACCTCCAAAAGAGTGTACAAGCAGAATAGGATTACCATGCCCTTTTTTTCTGTACTTTTATATTTCCCAAATCTCCATTCAAACTCTTTTTGTTTTATCTTTCTCAAGAAGATTTTTTTGAAACTGCATGAATTTTTGTAATTTTTATTTAATAATGATACACCTATCAATGTAGAGGATGAAATCACCATAGCAGTTAAAAATTTTTGGGTATTTTTCACTTTTTAAACCCCTTATTTTTATAGAATAATATAAGTCGACAATTGAAATTCTGTACTTATATTCATTCGATATATAATTACTTTTATATTTTTATCATACTAGTATTTTTCTAATCAATGCGATAACATTAAAATAAGATTTTTTATTTTTTTAATGTTTCACATGAAACATTACTTTGTTTCACACTATAAACTATTCAATTATTTATAATTATATATTATTAAAAAGGACCGAACTTAAAATTATTGAGATATCTGTGCTTTCTTAAAATATTGCTATGTTAAAAATACATTATGACTATAATATATACAGACAAAAATCCATACAGTACGATGTTTTACATGAAACATTACTGTATGGATAAAATATATTTCATGTGAAACATATTTGCTCTATAAGTTCCTTGGTCGGTAAACCGGCTTTTCTGGGATATTTATTAGGCGTAGATTTAATTTTCTTTATATCAAGTAAAATTCTTTCACCATATTCACTCAACTCAAACTTTTCAATATTTCCTGTTTCTCCACCCAACACTTTTTATTGCCTTTTTGTGCTTCGGCCATTTTCTGCTTCATATCCCTTTGATTTGTATGATACAAAACTTCCTCCAATCTTTACCAGAGGTAAACAATATTCTGAAAGTGATGCCAGATTTGCAACGGCTCTGGATACACATATATCAAATTTCTCTCTGTAGTCTTTTATTTCTGTCTATATCCTCAGCTCTTGAATGTATTGCATTTTACATTTTTAATATCCAATATTTCACAGGTTTCTTTTTATAAATTTTATCCTCTTTATTAAGGCTGTCTATTAAGTCAGATTAAGATTCGGATATACTATAGCTAAAGGTATTCCGGAAAACCTGCACCTGTACCCATGATCTGCTATATTATAATTCTTACTTCAGGATCTTTTACTGATTTTTTCCAAAAGCAATACTGTCTATAAAATGCTTATATGTAAACTCCTTGATTTCTGTTATTGAAGTAAGATTCATAACCTTGTTTTTCTCAACCAAAATCTCATAAATTTATACAGCTTTTTCTTTTTCTCATCAGATATATCAACATCAAGAATATTGCTTTTCTGATAAGTATTTTTACCATATCATTATACATTCTTTTTCTCCTTATGGGTCTCTAGATATACCAATAATACAGTTATATCTGCAGGTGACACTCCCTGATATTCTTGATGCCTGACCGATAGAGCTTGGTCTTACTTTTGCTTAACTTTTTGTACCGCCTCTATTCTAAGACTGTTTACATTATTATAGTCTATATCTACAGGTATTTTTCTTGTTTTCAAGTTTTTTAAACTGCTTTACCTGTGATTCCTGTCCTTTTTATATAGCCCTCATATTTTATATTTATATTTACCTGATCTCTGACTTCTTTTCCTTAATTCTTTTCTGTCTTCATCAAGTTCTTTTGTAAGATCGTAATTTAACTCAGGTCTTCTTATAATTTCTGCCAGATTTGCTGAAGTTTGAAGAGGGTGTAGATCCGTTCTTACTAAAAATTCCTGTGCTTTGGCATTTCGCTCCTATCATGGATATTTTTCAGTCTATCAATTTCCTCATCTATCTGTCTTTCTTTTTCCAGAAGCCTTTTGATATCTTTCCTCTGAGATAAGTCCTACTTCATAGCCTATTTTTTTGAAAAGTCTGATATCCGCATTATCCTGTCTGAGAAGTAGTCTGTATTCAGATCTTGAAGTCATCATTCTATACGGCTCATGACTTTCTTTTGTAACCAGATCATCTATAAGTACACCTATATATCCTTGATCTCTACCTATTACAACCGGGTTCTTTTCCCATAACTTTCATGGATGCATTTATACCTGCCATAAGTCCTTGAACCGCAGCCTCTTCATAGCCTGAACTACCGTTAAACTGACCTGCTGCAAACAGACCTTCAATAGCCCTGAAACTCCAAGCTGTCTTTTAACTGTCTGGCATCTATGCAATCGTATTCAATTGCATATCCGTTTCTTACTATTTCTGCATTTTCAAAACCTTCTATACTCCTGATCATTGCATACTGTACATCCTCAGGCAAAAGAGCTTGACAGTCCTGACAGATACATTTCATTTGTATAAAAGTCCTTCAGGCTCTACAAAAATCTGATGTCTGTCCTTTATCAGGGAATTTTACAACTTTATCTTCTATAGAAGGGCAATATCTTGGGACCTGTTCCTTTTATAGCACCTGAAAACAATGGTGATCTGTCTATATTTTTCTCTTATTATTTCATGAGTCTTTTTCACCTGTATATGCAAGATAGCATTTTACCTGTTCTTTTTGTATACTCTCAGGATCGGTTTCAAATGAGAAAAGTACTACGGATCATCTCCATATTGCTCCTGCATCACACTGTAATCTATAGTTCTGCCGTCAACTCTGGCAGGAGTACCTGTTTTAAATCTGTTTAAATCTATACCGTATTCTAAAAAGAAGGATGTGAGATGATTTGCCGATTTTAGACCGTTCGGTCCTGTATATTCAACCCACCTCTCCATATATACATCTTGCATTCAAATATGTACCTGTCGCCAAAATGACAGCTTTAGCAAAGTACTTACTTCCTGATACGGTTTCAACACCTTTACATATATTATCCTCAATTATAAGCTTTGTTATCTCTTTTTGACATATAGTAAGATTTGGAGTATTCTCCAAGGTTTTTCTCATTTCTTTGGAATATTCCTGCTTGTCAGCCTGCGCTCTGAGAGAGTGCACTGCAGGACCTTTGATGCATTCAACATCTTAGACTGTATAAATGTTTTATCAATACATTTTCCCATTTCTCCGCCAAGTGCATCAAGTTCTCTTACAAAGGTGTCCCTTTAGAACTCCCACCTATATTTGGATTACATGGCATCAAAGCTATGGAATCCACGCTTACTATAAATATTACAGTCTTTAGCCCAAGTCTTGCGCTTGCAAGTGCCGCCTCACATCCTGCGTGACCTGCTCCAACGACTACAATATCATATACCTTTTTCTATTATATTCATTAGTTACCTCTATTTAAATTGTATGCAATTATATTACTTACCCATACAGAACTTTGAGAATATTTCATTTACAACATCATCATCCACTGTTTCACCTATTATCTCACCCAGTGCTTCATAGGCATTCAAAAGATCTATTGTAAAGAAGTCCTCTTCATATCCTTCTTCGATACTTGAAAGACACATTTCCAAAGATTCCGATACTTCATTTATTATTTCCTGATGTCTTATATTTGTTATAATTACTTGATCATTGAAAATTTATCTCTTTTGAAATAAACTTAGCCTTGATCATATCCTCCAATTCATCTACTCCTATATTTTTCCTTGGCTGAGAATATTATAACATCTTTATCGCTGTACTTCTTTATATCTTCAATACTTAATTTCAGCTCTTTATCAGATTTATTAAGAGTATTATTGCATTTTTATCCTTTACACTTTCAAGTAGCTCTATATCTTCTTTGTCTAAAGGTAAAAGTCCGTCTATTACTACCAAGTTCAAGTCTGCATTATTACTTGCTTCTATTGCCTTTTGTACTCCTATACTTTCCACCACATCATCAGTCTGTCTGATACCGGCTGTATCCGTGATATTCAAACTGATACCTGACAGTTTTATATTCTCTGTCAATGTATCTCTTGTTGTTCCCGCTATATCGGTAACTATTGCCCTGTCTGTTCTTGAAAGAAGATTTAAAATGGAAGATTTTCCGGCATTCGGCTTTCCTATTATTACCGTATTTATACCTTCCTTTATAATACTTCCATCTTTAAATGACTTCTTTAAGTATTCTATTCTTGTATATAATTTCTTTACTATTTTTTTCAGTTTATCACTGTATCCGTCCAGCGAATAATGCTCCGGATCGTCAAGTGCGGCTTCTATAAATGCTATCTGCTCCAGTATCTGAGCCCTTATTGTCTTTATATTCTCTGTTACAGCTCCGTTTAGCTGTCTGATTCCGGCTTTTAATGCCAACTCATTCTTTGCCTCTATTATATCTATTACCGCTTCAGCCTGACTGAGATCCATCTTTCCGTTTAAAAAGGCTCTCTTTGTAAATTCTCCCGGAAGTGCCATCCTTGCTCCCGACTCCAGTACTGCATGCAATACTTTTTCGAGTATCAATATACCGCCATGACAGTTTATCTCTACCGTATCTTCACCTGTGAATGTTCTTGGTGCTTTCATTAGCATTACCAAAACTTCATCTATTATCTCTTCACCGAAAAATATATGTCCGTAGTTGATAGTATGTGAGTCCGCCTCAATCAGTCTTTTCTTTCCGCTGTATATCTTATCAGCTATACTTACGGCATCTTCTCCGCTTATTCTTATTATACCTATTCCACTTTCTCCAAGTGCTGTCGCTATAGCGGCAATAGTATCTGTTCTCTTCATATTTATATAATCCTATTTTATTACCTTTATATTGTTACTGAAAATAAAAGAGGACCATCAATAACTATGTTATTAACAGCCCTCTTTCACAAGACCAGTTTTTATTGTATTTCCCTTTTTAGGGCTTCTTCTGTTTTGTTTGAAAATTCTTCTTTCGGATAAACTGTTATATGTCTGAAAGGTTCCTCACCTACACTCTTTGTGGATACCATATTGTCTCCTGGAGTGCCGCATGTATGATTCTTCTCTCATAAGCATTCATAGGTTCAAGCTCTGTGAACTTACCTGTTTTTCTTTACCTTTGCAGCTATATTCTTTGCAAGTATTTCAAGTTTATCTTTTCTCTTTTTCTGTAGTTTTCAGTATCAAGCTTTATTCTTATATAGCTTTTCACTGTTCTTATTTACTACAAGGCTCAATATATACTGAAGTGAATCAAAGAGTCTGACCTCTTTTCCTATCAATACGCCTAAGTCTTCTTCACTCTCTATTACGATAGAAAAGCTCATTTGTCTTAAATGAAAATTATATACCACATGTGCAGGAAGATTCATTGCTGCGAAAGAAATCCTTTAAGAAAGCATCAGCTCTGTCTCTTATCTGCTCAAGCTCATCATTTGTAAGTACTCGTCTGCTTGTAGAAGAGGCTCTTCCTCACCGTAAAACTGTGCATATTCATCTACAGCTTCTTCAGACTGTACAGATGTCTCTTTTTCTTCTACTATAACTTCTTCTACAACAGTCTCTACCTTTTTGTTCTACAGTTTCCTTTTTCTCTACTTCTTTTTCTCAATAGGAGATTTTTGTTCCTTCTGCTTTTCGTGTTTCTTTTTCTGATGAATTCTTTTTTCTCTGTATCAACAGATTTCTTTATTGTAACCTTAAGAGTCCATGGCTTTGCACCGAAAACTCCCAAAAATCCATTAGTGCCTCTTTCAATTATCTCTACATCCACATTATCACTTGTGGTTCCAAGCTCTATCAAAGCCTTGGTTAAAAGCTTCATCATAATTTCTTGCTGAAACTCTAGCACTGTCCATCTCTTTCCTCCTATTTATTTTTCTTAGAATTTGCCTGCTTCTCATTGTACTTAGCTACCATATTAGCCTTTGAAGCAAAGTGAACCCGGTTTTGCATCCTTATTGTAATACTCTGTTGAATCCTTTAAATTCTTGGCATTCACTTCGTATTTTTGCTCTTTCTTCTTTTTCCTGCTTTTCAATTTCATCCATATGCTTTTGCATTTTCGATAACTTTCTTATTTGCGCTTAATGCAGGAAGTCCTTGCTTTGCTCTCTTTGCATTTTGCTTTGCAAGATTTGACTCTACAAGCTTATCAATATCAAGATCTTTTAAGTCTGTAGTTTACAAGTAACTGAATAACTGTTCTTGCAAGTGCTGAAGCTATCCAGTATATACCGATACCTGCAGGGAGAGTAAAACAAAAATACTACTGACATGATAGGCATTACAGTATTCATACTCTGCATCTGTTTTGCCATCTCATTCTCAGGCTCTCCGTTCTTCGGCTGGTTTGTTGTCATTACCTTAGTTGATATAAACTGTGTAACTCCGGCCAATATCGATATTATCCATGCTACATTTATATTGTTCATTTCCCTGCCATGGTGACACTGATAAATCAATACCGAGGAATGAATTCATCTGCTTAATAAGAGAATACTTGTCTCCAAGACACTACTCATATTAGGGAATGTCTCTGACAATGTAGTCCATTTTTCAGGTGTAAATTTATATAATAAATCTATTACTTTATTTGTAACCGTATAGTCATTATTTTTCTATAGGAAGTCTTACAGCTTTTGCCAAATCACTTATCTTATTTATATAATCAGACTGTTGCATAAGTGAAGTAGCCACAGTCTCAAATACGCTACGAACACTTGTTACATATGCCGGTATTCTGTATATAACCTGATAAAAGTCCGAACAATATAGGCATCTGTATAAGAAGCGGAAGACAACCGCCTGTCATACTTGTACCATACTTTACTGTATACAGCTCTTGTCTCAGCATTCATCTTCATTGCCGATTCATTATCTGTTTTTCCTTTATATTTATCCTGTATAGCCTTTTATTTCAGGCTGAATTACAGCCATAAGTTTTTGTGACTTCTGCTGATTTATAGTCAAAGGTATCATTATTATATTGATTACCAGTGTAAAAAAATTATAATAGCGACACCGATATTTGTAATTCCCAAATCAAATATCAGATTCATTATAAATCCAAGTATTTCAGCAAACCAACCTATAATAGGTGTGGATGACTTTGTTAACAGTACAACGTCCAAGCTAATTCCTCCAAATTTCATTAGATTTTCTAACTTACTAAATTCCATAAATATACTTATGGCACAGGATCGTATCCACCTTTTGCTAAAAGGATTACATCTGAGTATTCTCCATATACTAAGTACTGATCCCTTTATTATGCCATGCTTTTTAAAAGCCTCTATGGCATATTGTGAACAGGTAGGAGTATAAATACAATGTGTTCTTACCTTTAGCGGTGACAAATATTTTTGATAGAATCTAATAAGCTTAATCATACCCTTTAATACCAAGCTATTTATTTTCTTCAACATTTTCTCTATCCAGTCTATGTGATTTTCAACAAATGTAAATAGGCACTCTCCAATTTATGGTAATCCCCTACATCTGCGCCTACTCAGTACTACTACTATTATATCTAATCCTTTTTTTCTCTATCTTGTTTAACCTGAAAATCTCTCTGATCTTTCCTTGCAAATGTATGTCTTACTACACTGTTACCGTTTTTTTCTTTGAAACCGATATACCTATTCTGTTGTAATCCAACTCATTTCCATATACATACATAACAAGAGTTTTATTGGCATATGACTTTCCCTTCTTGTATACCCTTTGAAAATCAGCATTACTTCTTAAAGACGGAAAATTTTTCACACAAACTCCTCGAATGCAAAAATGCATCTTATATTAGATTAAATGTAATACTACCATAAACTAAAAAGGATAGTCATAAGACTATCCCTAAGTAATCTTCGACAGATAAATCCTTTTGCTACATAATGTAGTACTCATCTGTTTTACGGCTATCGCCTTATTTTTTTAAGCTGATAATCTAGCTCTTCCTTTTGCTCTTCTGGCAGCTAAAACTTTTCTACCGCCTGCTGAACTCATTCTTGCTCTAAAACCATGAACCTTAGATCTTTGTCTCTTCTTAGGTTGGAATGTCATCTTCATGATCTGATACCTCCTTATTTCTTTTCGTTTGTCCAGTCTTTTTCAAGTCTATGTTCTTTACTTTTCCAAAGAACGCACCCTAGTATTATATATAAAGAAGGTATACAAGTCAATAGCTTTATCGCTCTTCACTGATTTTTAATAATGTACCTGCTACAGCTAAAGTAAGGATTGAAGATACTATCGCCTCTGCTACTCCCTGTGTTCCTATTATACCTACTATTACAACCGGCAACTGTGTCAACTCTCTCCCTGTTGCACTTGCATAATGCTCTCCGAAACAGGAAGTATATACCGCTCATTACCAATATGGTATTTGTTAGTGCCGCCATGGCACCTGATACCAGGAGTGCTATTTTCACCTTACCTGTTTTTCTCATTGCTCTGAAAACAAGTGCAGCCACTATACCTACCAGTATTCTCGGAACAAAACATACTATTACAGATCTTATTCCGCCTGTGTATCCCGCTATGGCCGGTGCAAACGGTGAAAAAAACAAAATGATGTCGGGTTCGGCATGAATGTATTCTTCCACATACTGCCAAGTCCGAATACAAATCCCAGTCCTGCTCCCTCTTTCCATCCCAAGTAAGATTGCCCCAATGGCTACCGTTACATGAATGATAGTTGCGTTCATTATACCAAGCGGTATAAATCCCAAAATAGGTACCAATGTCTGAATAATAATTATAGCTATGAAGATAGCCATGATTACCATTCTTTTTTGTCTTCTGATAAGAATCTCTCTTCATTTTTCTCCTCTCGCTACTACTCCTATTGGATATAATGCACTTAATATTATATATTTAATACTCCGTTTTATCAATATTTTTATTATCTCAAAAGTATGAATATTGTTCCCCAGATTTTCGACTGTTAAAATTCTTATCAACATAATTATCCACATTTCACCTGTATATTTTTCATTGTTTTAAAAATCTAAATGTTTATATTTTTAGTTTATCCACATTTTGTTGATAGTGTGTGGATATTTTTATTTTTATCTCAATGTTGATATTTCTTGTTTTTATTATATTTTAAGCCGTTTTTCTTTGTCAACATCGTTATCAACATTCTGTGTATAAGGCTTTTTACATCTGTTTTTATCATAATATGGATAATTTATTTTTATAGTTTTTAATCAACTACGTTGTCCATAACTTTGTGAATATCTATGTTGATAATTTTTCTTTTTACTTTTTCTTTACATTGATATGAATACCTTTTTGATATACTTTACCTAGTTTATACTTATCCTAAAGGAGTAAAAGGATGATAGATAAGATAAAATCCAGTTGGGAGGAAATAATCACGTTTTTAAGGGATGATTATGAGCTCTCACCTGTATCATACAATACATGGATAAAACCCATGATTCCGACATCAATCGATAAGGATTCAAAGGGAGTTTATACCTTGGTCATCACTGTTCCTTCACAACCTTTTAAAACTTATGTTACAAAAATACTCCCTATACCTTTCGGTATCCATAGAGGAGTTACCTTAATAAAAATGTAATGTCGTTTTTATAGAAAAGTCGGAGCAGGAAACAAAAATATCCAAAAATACACTGATAGACAATAAGAGACATCCGGTAAACAACCTGGAAGCTTTTAAGTGCAAATCTGGATCCGCTTTATACTTTTGATACATTCGTAGTAGGTAAAAGTAATGATCTGGCACATGCAACCGCTATAGCTGTAGCGGAATCTCGGGAAGTCAAAATCCGGGGGAACATTACAATCCCTTCTTTATATATGGAGGCGTTGGTCTTGGAAAAAAACTCACTTGATGCATTCCATTGCACATTACATATTGGAACACAATCCGGAGGCAATCATTTTTATATGTCAGCAGTGAGAAATTCCTTAATGAATATATTGATGCGCTTAAAAACAGCAATTTACAGGAATATCGCTCAAAAATATCGTAATGTAGATGTACTTCTTATTGATGATATTCAGTTTATCGGCGGTAAGGATGCAATACAGGAAGAACTTTTCCATACTTTCAATGCATTGTATGAGCAGAAAAACAGATAATACTTTCTTCAGACCGACCTCCTATGGAACTTAAAAACCTTGAAGAGAGACTTCGTTCAAGATTTGCCTGGGGTGTGGCAGTAGAGATTTTTCTCCGGACTTTGAAACAAGAATGGCAATTCTTAAAAAGTAAGGAAGAAAGAGACAGCAAAAACATTGATAATGAAGTTATTCAATTTATTGCTACCAATATAAAGAGTAATATCAGAATGCTTGAGGGAGCACTAAATAAGCTTTTACGCTATGAGCAGACTTAATAAAAATCAGGAAATTGATATAGAGCTGGCAAAAAAACGGTACTGAAGGATATGATCACTCCCTGATGCTCCTACAAAAATAACTTCAGAGTATATTGCAACTGTGGTAGCCGATCATTTCAATATCACCGTGGCGGAATTAAAAGCCAAGGGAAGAAAAAGAGCCGGTAGCCACTGCAAGACATATTACAGTTTATCTTTTGCAGAAAAATGACCAATGATACTCAAACTAAAATAGGTCCAGTTTTTGGGTGACAGAGATCACTCCACGATAGTCAATTCCGAGGATGTAATTACTAAGAGAATCGTCTCTGACAGTGAGCTGAATCAGACAATTGAAACTATTAAAAAGAAGATTTCTCCACAGTAATCCAAATTATACGGGTGGTTCCCAAACATGGTGATGTTTACAAAAACAGCTAAAAAGCAAGTATTTACAAGGCTTTTTAAGACTTTTGCACTTATCCACACACTATAATAATACTAATACTAAAATATATTTAATTATTTATCATGGCGAGCGAGCTCTTTCCTGAGTAAAATCGCCAACCGGAGGAACAATGAATTTAAAATTTCAAAAAAAGCACAATTGGTAAATGCTTTAAGCATTGTAATGAAGCTATATCTACCAAGACTTCAAGTGTTATTTTTAGAATCAATACTTATAACGGCAGCTGATAACAGAGTTGTTTTGGATGCTACAGATACCGAACTGTCAATCAGGACAGAAGTTGACGCAATTACAGTAAATCCAGAGGTGTAGTTTTGAATGCAAAACTCTTCTCCGATATTATAAGAAAATTTGAGAATACGGATTCTTTAATAGAGCTTGATATAGATAAGGATTTCAAGACCACTATCAGATGTGAGCAGGCGGTATTTAATATTGTGGGAATTGATCCTGTAGAGTTTATACCGATGCCGCAGGTAGACAGGGATGATTTTATCAAGCTTTCACAGTTTAGTTTAAAAGAAGTTATCAGACAGACAGAGTTCTCAACAGCCATAAGCGATATAAACAGAATGATGGGGGGAGAACTTATAGATATTAAAGATAATGTGGCTAAATTCGTTACTCTTGACGGACATAGAATGTCTATCAGAAATATTGAGATTAAACGCATTTTGAAAATCAAAGATGTGGTTCCTATAAAGTCCTTACAGGAAGTTATGAGGATAATTGACAGCGATACTCAAAAAGATGTTAATATTTATTTTTCAAAGGATCCTATACTCTTTGAGTTTGATAAAACACTTGTATTGTCAAGAATACTTGACGGTGAATATTTCAAATTGAGACCATGCTCTCAAGTGATTATGATACAAAAGTTACCGTCAGCAGAAACAGATTCTCAAAGTGCTATAGAACAGGCCATGATACTTATCAGGGAAAATGAGCATAAGCCTTTTGAGTTCTTGATATAGCAAAACGGAACACTTACATTGTCTCGTAAATTCGTCACTTGGTTTATGGATGCCAGTAAACATTGAAAAAAAGCGGAAGTGATTTAAAGATTGCCTTTAACCCCTAAGTTCTTAGTGGATGCATTAAAGGTAATTGATGATGATTTTGTAGATATTTATTTTACAAATGCAAAATCTCCGTGCTCATCAGAGATGATAAGAATTCGTACACATATCTGATATTGCGGTAAAATTTTTGTAGGATAAAAAGGTGAAGTATGCAGGAAGTTAGAATTAGAGATGAATATATAAAAGCTTGAGCAGGCTATGAAGCTTGCAGGTGCCGTATCAATGGGTTCAGAAGCTAAGATGGTAATACAGGCCGGAGAGGTTTTGGTAAATTCGGAGTGGAGCTTAGAAGGGCAAGAAACTTAGAGACGGCGATATATTTACATACGAGAATAATGATTATAGAATCGTTTGGAGCTTAAGGACTATAGAAACTATGAGAGTTTGAATATCAAGCTTTCAAGCGGTGTAAATATATTTTACGGTGACAATGCGCAGGGAAAAGACAAATATTTTGGAGTCAATATATCTTGCCACCACTTCGAAAGTCTCATAGAGGAAGTAAAGATAAAGATATTATAAAATTCGGAAGCAATGAATCGCATATTAAGCTGATGATAGAAAAACAGCTCGTCTGTAAGAGCTTGATATGCATTTGAAAAAAGTAAGTCTAAGGGAGTTGCACTAAACAGTATTCCGATAAGAAAGCTCAGTGAGCTTTTCGGTACCTGCAATGTTGTATTTTTTTCTCCTGAAGATTTGAATATTATCAAGAGAAGTCCTAAGGAAAGAAGAAATTTTGTGGACATGGAACTTTGTCAGTTAAATAAGCTCTATGTTTCCACTTTGGATTACCTACAATAAGGTGCTTGATCAGAGAAACAAGCTTTTTAAAAGAAATCGGTTTTAAGAGCGGTGTTGAGGATACTTTGGATATCTGGGATATGCAACTTGTGAAGTACGGTAAGGATTTGATTGCTTATAGAGAAGCCTTTATAAAGGAATTAAATGAGGTCATTTACGGTATACACTCTTTACTCTCAGGTGGTGAGAAGATAAATGTAGTATATGAAAAGAATGTTGAAAAAGATGATTTTTGAAGAAGAACTGAAAAATCAAGAACAAGTGATATAAGGTATAAGACTACAAATGTAGGACCACATAGAGATGATTTTTCATTTTTCTAAACGGAGAAATGGATTTGAAAAATTCGCTCTCAAGGGTCAACAAAGAAGTCTTGCATTATCATTAAAATTATCCGAGATAGAGCTTATAAAATCAAGATACGGAGAATTTCCGGTACTTTTACTGGATGACATATATCCGAGCTTGACGGAAAAAGACAGTCTCATCTTTTGGAGTCCATAAAAACATATTCAAACTTTGATTACCTGTACAGGTGTTGAAGATTTTTTTGAATAAATCTTTGGATATTGGAAAGGTATTTAAAGTAACAAATGGTACAATAAAAAGAAAAGTGAATATAATTAAATAATTGTATACAAGGATTTTTATAAAATTGTTTAAATTTTTGAGTAATAAAAATCCTTTTTTTGTGGTGTTATGTGGATGTAAAATAAAAATAAAAACTCACACCTTGTTAAAAACTAATAAAAATACAGAATGCAAAAATGATAATATATAAAAATAATGTTAAAATCTTTCGTAAAAACTCTGTTAAAAATTTGCAACCTTCAAAAATTGTGTGTTATATTATCACATAAATTCACATGTATATTTATAAACTGATTTTCGGAGGTAATATTCAATGACAAAAGAAATTAATACATTCATAGGATCTATAGGAGCATTTATCGGAGTTTTAGTATTCTTATCTTATATACCGCAAATTATAGCAAATATGGGTGGTGAAAATCTCAACCACTGCAGCCGCTTGTAGCAGCAATATCTTATTTGTTATGGGTTATATATGGCTTAACAAATGAACATAAAATAGATTATATCCTTATTATACCGAATGCGGCAGGTGTAGTTTTCGGATTTTTGACTTTTATAACAGCTTTGTAATAATGTATATTTTTAGGGTGCGTGGCACCTTTTTCTTATTATATGTAGTAATTTTTATTCCACATTTTCAAAAATGTTATAATATATCGATATGACATTAAGAGTAAATTTTTCCTGAGAATGTATTCTCAGATGATTTTAAGGAGATAGTATGAGTACAGAGTATGATGCATCCCAAATTCAAATACTGGAAGGTTTAGAGGCCGTTAGAGTAAGACCCGGAATGTATATTGGTTCAATATCATCAAGGGTCTTCATCATCTTGTTTATGAGATAGTGAGATAACTCTGTAGATGAGGCTCTTGCAGGATTTTTGTACCGAGATAAAGGTAAAAATAAATGAAGATAATTCAATCACTGTAAGAGATAATGGTAGAGGTATACCGGTAGACATTCAGCAAAAAGGCAGGAAAGCCGGCGCTTGAGTAGTATTACAATACTGCATGCCGAGAAAAATTCGGTGGCGGAGGATATAAGACCTCAGGCGGACTGCATGGAGTAGTGCATCTGTAGTAAATGCATTATCTACATGGTTGGATGTAAAGGTTTATAAAGAGGCAAAATTTATCATATGCGATTTGAAAAAGGTAAAGTCGTAGAAAATATGCATGTGATAGGTGAATGTGATCCCGGTGAAAGCGGTACCGAGGTAAGCTTCTTACCGGATGCAACTATATTTGAGGAAACGGTATATGACTTTTGATATATTTAAAAGTCAGATTGAGAGAGACAGCTTTTTCTTAACCAAGGCATTAAAAATTGTTTTGATTGATGACAGAGAGAAAAAGAAATGTCTTTCCACTATGAGGGTGGTATCAAGGAATTTGTTACCTATCTCAATAAGGGTAAGGCACCTATATACGATGAAGTAATATACTGTGAGGGTGTGAAAGAAAAGGTGGTTGTTGAAGTTGCAATGCAGCACAATGACACTTATACAGAGGAATTTATACTTTTGTAAATAATATAAATACTCCTGAGGTGGAACTCATCTTTCAGGATTTAAAATGCACTTACAAAGACATTTAATGAATATGCCAGAAACAATAAACTGCTGAAGGAAAATGAGGACAATCTTTTCCGGAGAGGACATAAGAGAAGGACTTGTAGCTATAATTTCTGTAAAGATACAGGATCCTCAGTTTGAAAGGTCAGACAAAACAAAAACTTGGAAACTCCGAGGCTCAGACTGCAGTAAATGCCATAGTAAGTGAGAAAGCTTACTTATTTCCTTGAGCAAAAATCCGGGAATAGCAAAGCTTATAAGTGATAAAGGCTATTACAGCGCAAAGAGCAAGAGCTGCTGCAAGAAAGGCAAGAGATCTTACAAGAGAAAGTCTGCGCTTGACGGTATGAGTTTACGAGTAAACTTGCTGACTGTTCAAGTAAGAATCCTGAGGAATGTGAGATATTTATAGTCGAGGAGATTCTGCGGGAGGTTCCGCAAAATCCGCAAGAAAGAGGGATACTCAGGCTATTTTGCCGCTTAGAGGAAAGATACTCAACGTGGAGAAGGCAAGACCTGATAAGGTATATTCAAATGCCGAGATAAAGTCAATGATTACAGCATTCGGTACAGGTATACAGGAAGATTTTTGATATCAGCAAGCTTCGCTATAATAAAATTATTATAATGACTGATGCAGATGTGGACGGAGCTCATATTGATAGCATTGATGCTGACATTTATATACAGATTTATGCCTGAACTTATAAAGGAAGGTCATGTATATCTGGCTCAGCCTCCACTGTATAAGTTAGAGAAGAATAAAAAGGTATGGTACGCATATTCTGATGAAGAACTTGATAATATCTTAAAAAGAAGTCGGAAGAGATCAGAATAATAAGATACAAAGATATAAAAGGTCTGGGAGAGATGGATGCCGAGCAACTTTGGGAAACAACCATGGATCCTGAACGAAGAGTACTTAAAAAGTTGTACTTGACGAGTCTATGCTTTCAGAAACAGATTTAACATTTTAATACTCTTATGGAGACCAGGTTGCTCCGAGAAGAGAGTTTATAGAGACAAATGCGAAAGTACGTATCAATTTGGATATTTAAAAAGGTAGAGTTAAAATATGGAACCAAATGTTTTTCGACAAGTTTAATGAGATCGACTTAAAAGAAAACCATGGAAAAGTCATATATTGACTATGCAATGAGTGTTATTGCAGCAAGAGCGCTTCCCGATATAAAGAGACGGTTTAAAAGCCTGTACAAAGAAGAGTGCTCTTTTCTATGATAGAACTGAATAACGGTCCTGATAAGCCGCACAGAAAAATGTGCCCGTATTGTCGGAGATACAATGGGTAAATATCACCCTACACGGAGATTCTTCAATATACGGTTCATTGGTAAATATGGCACAGGATTGGTCCATGAGATATCCTCTTGTGGACGGACACGGAAACTTCGGATCTGTGGACGGTGACGGTGCGGCAGCAATGAGATATACAGAGGCAAGACTTTCAAAGATTGCCATGGAGATGCTCGCCGATATAAATAAGGACACTGTTGATTTTGCTCCAAACTTTGATGAGACTGAAAAAGAGCCTACAGTACTGCCGTCAAGATATCCGAACCTCCTTGTAAACGGTACCACAGGTATTGCGGTAGGTATGGCTACAAATATTCCTCCCTCACAATCTAAGCGAGGTAATAAATGCCGTAGTAAGGATAATAGATAATAAGACAGAAGAAAAAGAATCTACTATCGATGAGATGCTTGATATCATAAAGGGACCTGACTTTCCTACAGGTGCACATATACTTGGACTTAGAGGAATCAGAGAAGCCTATACTACAGGTAGAGGAAAGATAAAGGTAAGAGCGGTATCTGAAATAAGAAGCCATGCCAAACGGCAAAAACAGAATTATAGTTACCGAGCTTCCATATCTTGTAAATAAAGCAAAAGCTTATCGAAAAGATTGCCGAACTTGTAAAAGATAAAAAGGATAGACGGTATTACAGATCTTAGAGATGAATCAAACCGTGAAGGAATGAGAGTCGTTATAGAACTTAGAAGAGATGTAAATGCCGGAGTTATATTAAACAGATTATATAAGCATACACAGTTACAGGAAACTTTCGGTGTAAATATGCTGGCACTTGTAAATAATCAGCCTAAGGTGCTTAATATTTTTAAAGATGCTTGAGTATTATCTTGCACATCAGGAGGATGTAGTAACAAGAAAGAACAAAGTATGATCTCAATAAAGCTAAGGAAAGAGCTCATATTTTGGAAGGCTTTGCTTATAGCCCTTGATAATATTGATGAAATCATAAAAGATTATCAGAGGCAGTGCAAATGTAAGTATTGCAAAAAGAAGAACTTATAAAAGAGATTCGGACTTAGCGATGTACAGGCTCAGGCTATAGTTGATATGCGTCTTAGAGCTCTTACAGGTCTGGAAAAGAGAGAGACTTGAGTCTGAGTACAATGAGCTTTTTGGCTAAGATTTCATATTTTGAGGAATATTGGCAGACGAGAAAAACTTCTGGGTGTGATAAAGAAGAAATCCTTACTGTTGAAGATAAGTATAAGGATGACAGAAGAACGGGCTTTATACAGGATGATGATATGGAGGACGAGGACCTTATTCAAAGAGAAGATATCATCATTGCAATGACAAAGCTTGGATATATAAAGAGAATGAGTCCTGACAATTTCAATGTACAAAACAGAGGAGGTAAGGAATCAAGGGAATGCAGACCATTGATGACGACTTTATCGAAAGACATTGTTATGTCAACCACTCACAATGATATTTACTTCTTCACAAATAAGGAGTAGAGTATATACTATCAAGGGATATAAGATTCCGGAAGCTTCAAGAACCGCAAGGGGTGTTGCAATAGTAAACTTATTGAATTTGCAGCCGGATGAGAAGATTTCCGCTATTATTCAAGTGAGGCAAAGTCAAAGGACGGATATCTCTTTATGGTAACAAAGAAGGGTACTATAAAGAAATGTCAGATAAATCTGTTTGACAATATAAGAAAGAACGGACTGGCGGCTATAAATCTTACAGAGGATGATGAGCTGATAGAAGTTAAGGTAACTCATGGTGATGACGATCTTATCATAGTTTCAAAAAGACGGTATGTGTATAAGAATCAATGATAAGGATATAAGAGCTATGGGTAGAGGTGCTACAGAGTTCGCGGTATGAGACTGAATAAAGATGATGAGGTCATCGGAATGCAGCTGGCATCTCAAGGGGAATATTTGCTTCTTGTTTCTGAGTATGGATATGGAAAGAGAACAAGGATATCCGAGTTCAAAAGTCCAAAACAGAGGCGGTAAAGGTATCATATGCTATAAAGATAATGAAAAGACCGGAAAAGTTGGTCGGAGCAAAACTTGTTAATGAAGACAGAGAACTTTTGCTTATAACCACAGAGGAATCATTATCAGAATAGAAAGTAAGCGGAATATCAGTGCTTGGAAGAGCCGCATCAGGTGTTAAGCTTATGAATATAGACAGAGAAAGTGATACCAAGATTGCAAGTATTGCTAAGGTCAGAGAGGAAAAAACACCGAATCTGAAGAAGAAAGCAATACATAGAAAAGGAAATAAAATGCAAAAATACCATTTTTGACATTAGATAAAGTAAAGAGAAATTGTAAAAACATATCCGACTCCATGGCATATATATGACGAAAAAGGAATCAGAGAGAATGCAAAAAGATTAAATGAAGCGTTCAGCTGGAATAAAGGGATTTAAAGAATATTTTTTGCTGTAAAAAGCCACTCCGAACCCTTTTATAATGAATATATTGAAAGAATGCGGTTGCGGTATGGACTGTTCTTCTATGACAGAACTGGAATTAAGTGATGCATGCGGTTTTTAGCGGAAAAGATATAATGTTTTTCCTCAAATGAAACTCTATAAGAAGAATTCAAGTTTGCAAATGATCTCGAGTGCAATAATAAACCTGGATGATATCACACATATAGAATATGTGAAAGAAGCTTGTGGAAAAATTACCTGGAGACTATGAGTGCCAGATATAATCCGGGTGGATTCTTTACTATGTCAAACGGTATAATGGACAATCCCGGAGATGCCAAATACGGCATGACTCCGGATCAGATTATAGAAGCATTCAATATAATGAAGTCAAAAGGTGTAAAGTACTTCGGTATTCATGCATTTCTTGCAAGCAATACGAGTTACAAATGAGTACTATCCTAAACTTGCAAAAGGAACTGTTTGAGTTTGCCGTAAGAATAAAGAATGAATGCGGTATATGTGTAAGCTTTATAAATCTGTCAGGTGGAGTGGGTATACCATATACACCGATCAAGAGCCTAATGATATATTTGAGATAGGCAAAGGTGTAAAAAAGGTCTATGATGAGGTACTTGTAGCAAATGATATTAAAGATGTCGCTATATTTACAGAGCTTGGAAGATATATGCTTGCACCATATGGAGCTTTGGTAACAGAGGCAATACATGAAAAGCATACACATAAGGAATATATAGGTGTGGATGCCTGTGCAAATCATCTTATGCGACCTGCCATGTATGGAGCATATCATCACCTTAGCGTACTTAGTAAGGAAGGAAAAATTGCAGACCATACATATGACGTTGTGGGTTCACTGTGTGAAAACAATGATAAATTTGCTATAGACAGAAAACTTCAAAGATAGATAAGGGTGATTATATCTATATTCATGATACAGGAGCACATGGATTTTCAATGGGATATAATTATAACGGAAAAGTTAAAGTCAGCAGAGCTTTTATTACAGGAAGACGGAAATGTAAAACTGATAAGAAGAGCTGAAACCGATAAGGATTACTTTGCAACCTTTGATTTCTGTGACATTATGGATAAATATTTGAAATAAAATGAAAAACATTCTTTTTCAGGTTTAAGAAATAATTCATAATAAGTTCAACAGTATTTCAATTCTTTTACGAAGAAGTATGATAATATTACATCATCATAAGAAGCACTTACAATGAATCCTATATATAGAAATCCTTAAGAAGGCACCCCGTAAAAAGGGTGTCTTTTTTAATTTGTTGAAATATCATTCTTGTATTGCTTAAAAATATTAGAACTTGATAGAATGTACAGGATATAGCTGTTGGATTTTGATCCTGCAGAGGATATATCAGTAGGTATGTTTTTAAGAGGAGAACAAAAATGATTGATAATATATCATATCTCTTTGGATTCTTAGGCGGTCTTGGACTTTTCCTGTACGGAATGCATATCATGGCGGACGGTATGCAAAAGACTGCCGGAGGAAAGATGCAACAGTTCCTCAGTAAGATAACGGATAACAGGTTTACAGCCATCTTACTGGGTGCGGTAATAACAGCCATAATACAAAGCTCAGGTGCTACCACGGTAATGGTAGTAGGTTTTGTTAGTGCCGGAATGTTAAGCCTTGTCCAGGCTGTAGGTGTAATCATGGGTGCCAATATAGGTACTACAATTACAGCGTGGATAGTATCACTTGGAACAATAGGCGATTCACTCAAGCTCTTTCAGCCGGGATTCTATGCACCGTTAATGATTGGTATAGGTGCGATATTTATACTGTTTTCAAAATCCGACAAGAAAAAGACTATAGGTGAAATAATTCTGGGACTTGGAATGCTGTTTTTGGGACTTGATCTTATGGCAGGCAATATAAAGCCTTTCACAAGTGCTCCTATATTCTCTGAAGCGTTTAGAGTACTTGGTGGTAATCCGATACTCGGTATCATAGTAGGTATTGTAGTAACAGCTCTTATGCAAAGCTCATCAGCATCGGTTGGTATTTTGCAGACACTCGCATTTAACGGTGTGGTAAATACTGCGGCAGCCATATATATAACTCTCGGACAAAATATCGGTTCATGTGTTACAGCGATTATTTCAAGTTTGGGAAGCTCAAGAACTGCAAAGAGAGCCGCAGCTATACATCTTTTATTCAATACAATAGGTGCTATAGTCTTTCGGTATACTTGGATTTATAGTATTTACAGTTAATACAGCTTGCAAATCACACTATCAATGCTGTAGAGATTTCAATATTTCATACATTCTTTAATCTTACAATGACTACACTACTTTATCCTTTGCGGGATTGCTTGTAAAACTTTCAGGAATGATTATAAGAGGTAAGGATGATGAAGTTGAGGAAGAGGTAAAAGAGCCTGTACTACAGCTTGATGAAAGAGTTCTTCTAAGCCCTGCTTTTGCTGTACAGACTGCAAATAATGAAGTTGCCCGCATGGGAGAAATTGCTCTAAAAAGTTTGAAATGCGGCTATGAGTGCCATCAACAATAAGAGCCTTGAAGATATAGAAACAGTTGCAAAATGTGAAAAGAAGCTTGATGATATGCAGGAAGCTTTGACTGAATTCCTTATAAAGGTAGACAATCTTTCATTAAGTGAGAGTCAGAAGAAGCATATTAACAATCTCTTCAATATGGTAACCGATATAGAAAAGAGTCGGTGATCATGCCGATAACCTATCTGAAAATGCAAAGTATATGATAGATAACGATCTTGAATTCAGTGATCTCGGTAAAGAAGACCTTGCAGAAATTTCAAAAGACAGTATCGAAGCCTTTGAAACCGCACTTAATGCAAGAAGAGGTGATGCTCTTAGAGCTGTGAGAAAGGTCAATAAGCTTGAGGATGAAGTAGATATGCTTGAGGATGAAATGAGAGAGAAGCATATCGAAAGATTGATCAAAGGGAGATTGTAATCCACAGGCAGGAATAGCATTCCTTGACATCATAAGTAATTTGGAGCGTGTCTCGGATCATGCAACAAATATTGCAGGATATGTAAAGAACGAAATATAAATAAGAAGTTTTAAAGATTTACTTGCAATTATGTTTTATAATTTTGTACAATTGGAATCAATTGATGAATAATTATCAAATTGAGATAAACATCATTTTAAGTACTAATTTTAGGAGGAACTAAAATGTCAGTAAAAGTAGCAATTAACGGTTTTTGGACGTATTGGTCGTTTAGCTTTCAGACAGATGTTTGAGGCTGATGGATATGAAGTAGTAGCAATCAATGATCTTACAGATCCTAAGATGTTGGCTCATCTTTTAAGTATGATACAGCACAGGGCGGATTTGCAGGACGTATAGGAGAAGGAAAGCACACAGTAGAGAGCAGGTGAGGATTCAATCACAGTTGACGGAAAGAAAGATCACAATCTACAAAGAGGCAGATGCTTCAAAGACTTCCTTGAGGGACAGATCGGTGTAGATGTTGTACTTGAGTGTACAGTTTCTATACATCAAAGGATAAGGCATCAGCACATATCAGCGCAGGTGCTAAGAAGGTTGTTATTTCAGCTCCTGCAGAAATGATCTTCCTACAGTTGTATTCAGCGTAAACGAGAAGACACTTAAGGCAAGTGATACAGTTATTTCAGCTGCTTCATGTACAACAAACTGTCTTGCACCTATGGCTGATACATAACAAGCTTTGCTGCCCTATCAGAGCGGTATCATGAGCACAATTCATGCTTATACAGGTGATCAGATGATCCTTGACGGACCACACAGAAAGGGTGACCTTAGAAGAGCAAGAGCAGGTGCTGCAAATATCGTACCTAACTCAACAGGTGCTGCAAAGGCTATCGGTCTTGTTATCCCTGAGCTTAACGGAAAGCTTATCGGATCTGCACAGAGTTCCTGTTCCAACAGGGTTCTACAACAATCCTTACAGCTGTTGTAAAGAAGGCAGGACTTACAAAAGAAGATATCAATGCTGCAATGAAGGCTGCCGCATCTGCATCATTCGGATACACAGAGGATGAGATTGTTTCATCAGATGTTATCGGTATGCAGTATGGTTCATTATTTGATGCAACACAGACAATGGTAACACCTATAGCTGATGATTTATATCAGGTTCAGGTTGTTTCATGGTATGATAACGAGAATTCTTACACATCACAGATGGTTAGAACAATCAAGTACTTTGCTGAATTAGCATAATTATAAATAGTATAAGAGACCAAGGTGGTCCGGTCATATTGGGCCGGACCACCTTTTTGATTAATAAGGAGAAACTATGCTTAACAAGAAAACAGTAGATGATTTAAAGAATTTAAAAGGTCAGAAAGTATTGGTTCGTTGTGACTTCAATGTTCCTTTAAAGGACGGAGTTATCCAGAATTACAATCGTATAGACGGAGCAATCCCAACAATAAAGAAACTCCTTGACGGCGGAGCTAAAGTTATTCTTTGCTCACATCTTGGAAAAGCCGAAGGGCGAGCCGTTTACCTGAGATGAGCCTTGCACCTGTGGCTCCTGCACTTTCAGAGAGACTTGGGTAAATGTAAAGTTCGTTTCAGATCCTAAGGTAACAGGAGAAGAAACAAGAAAGCTTGCATGCAGAGCTTAGGGACGGAGAAGTTCTCTTATTGGAGAATACAAGTTACAGAGCTGAAGAGACAAAGTACGGTAAGGAAGATTCAGCTGTAGAGTATGCAAAAGAGCTTGCTGCACTTTGTGATGACAATATCTTTGTAAACGATGCATTCGGTACAGCACATAGAGCACATTGCTCAAATGTGGGAGTGTAACCAAGTTCTGTAAGGAGAATGTTGTAGGATACCTTATGGAGAGAAATCAAGTTCCTCGAGAGGCTGTAGAGACTCCTGTTCGTCCGTTCGTAGCAATCCTTGGTGAGGCTAAGGTTTCAGATAAGATCAATGTTATCAACAACCTCCTTGAGAAGGTAGATACTCTTATCATCGGTGGCGGTATGGCATATACATTCTTAAAGGCAAAGGGTGAGGAAATCGGAAACTCACTTTGTGAAGAGGATAAGCTTGACTATGCACTTGAGATGGTAAACAAGGCTAAAGGAAAGAGGTAAACCTTTTTACTTCCTGTAGACCATGTAGAGGGTAAGGAATTCTCAAATGATACAGAGTCTAAGGTAGTTGATACTATAGATGCGGGATGGTCAGGATTTGATATCGGACCAAAGACAATAGAGAACTATAAGAAGGCTCTTGAGGCGCAAAGACTGTAGTATGGAACGGACCTATGGGTGTATTCGAGTTTGAGAAGTTTGCAGAGGAACACTTGAAGTATGCAGAGCCGTAGCAGATCTTAAGGATGCTACAACTGTTATCGGTGGTGGAGACTCTGTAAATGCGGTAAAGAGACTTGGATTTGCAGATAAGATGACACATATTTCTACAGGTGGCGGTGCTTCACTTGAATTCTTAGAGGGTGAGGAATTACGGGTGTAGCTGGCAGCTGACAACAGATAAAAATTTTTAAAATATGAGGGAATGCCAAGGGTTCCCCAAAAAGAACAGAGAATATTATGGCAAGAAGAAAAAAATTATTGCAGGTAACTGGAAGATGAATAAAACTCCTTCAGAGACAACTGCATTAATCAATGAGTTAAAGCCTTTAGTTGCAAATGACGAAGTAGATGTTGTATTCTGTGTACCTGCAATTGATATAATACACGGCTATAGAGGCTGCAAAAGGGAAGCAATATTCAGATCGGTGCAGAGAATATGTACTATGAAGAGAACGGTGCATATACAGGGAGAAATAGCACCAAATATGCTTACAGATGTGAGGTGTAAAGTATGTTATCATCGGACATTCAGAGAGAAGAGAATACTTTGCGGAGACAGATGAGACTGTAAACAAGAAAAGTACTTAAGGCATTTTGAGCATGGTATTACACCAATCATATGCTGCGGTGAGACTCTTACACAGAGAGAGCAGGGGATTGCAATAGACTTTATCAGAACACAGATAAAGATTGCATTCCAGAATGTAAGTGCCGAGAACGCTGCAAATGCTGTTATCGCTTATGAGCCAATCTGGGCAATCGGTACAGGTAAGACTGCTACAACTGCACAGGCTGAGGAAGTTTGTAAGGCTATCAGAGAGTATATGAATGAGGTATATGGAAGCGATGTAGCTGAGAAGATCAGAATTCAGTACGGCGGTTCAGTAAATGCAGGAAATGCGGCAGAGCTTTTCGCAGAAGCTGATATCGACGGAGGACTTATAGGGTGGTGCAAGCCTTAAAGCCTGATTTTGGAAAGATAGTAAATTATAAATAATAGAAAAAGAGGAGGAGTAACTCAAAACGAGTCACTCCTCTATAATCTTTTAATAAATTTATAATGATGAATACTTTTCTCTGTAGCTGGATGGAGATATGCCTAATTGTTTTTTTAAAACTTGTGCTGAAATAATATTGGTTTGCATAACCGCATTTAATACTTATTTCTTTTTAAAAGATAAGTTTGTTTTAATTAAATATTCCTTTGCTGCATCAATGCGGTATGATGTGATAGTATCGCTTATACTTTGGTTGTTATTTTTATACAATGCACTTAGTATGAGTGGACTCATATTTGCATATTTTGCTATGTCATTCAGACTGAGAGTGTATCCTCAAAATTATTTTTAATATAATTATCTACCAATTCATATGTATGTTCATGGTAGGATTTTTAGAAAAATTTAGTTTATCACATACCAAATTACAAAGTTCTCTCATCCATAATAAAAATTGCTCATATGTGTGAAATGTATCAAAACGGCTATATACAGATATTACTCTTTTCTTCCAAGTCCTTAGTATCAATATTTATTTCATATAGAAATCTCAATATTTTTGCCAAGCAGAGAATATATACGTATAAACATAATATTTTTGTTTTTATATTTTGTTGATAAATCATCAAAGAAGTTTTAAGCCATTCTTCAATTGATGAATTATCTTTTTGCATAACAGTCCGATAAGTTCATCATCATCTGAATCTGATGTGGATAATAAACTGAATTCTTTACCGGTAGCTTCAGCAGCATCAAATATACTTTGGTTAGGATAAAAACCTATATTTTAGAGCATGACATGCATTTTCATATGATACATGAAGCTTTGATATACTATCAACAATAGTACCAATTCCAACATTTATATTTAATATTGAGTTTATAATTATCTATAAAAGATGAAATTACATTATGGATTACATACTGAAATGTGCAGGTGTTTTACTGTTTTGCGCTATTATAAAGATTAAATTATTTAAGTCCTGTATATAATAGACATTATCAAAAATTTTACATTTACTTAGGAATACATCCGATATATTTAGTATTTCCGTTTGAAAATGTTAAAAACACCCGTTATTTTTCTTCAAGCATAGAAGAACTTTCAATTTCCATTTTTGATTATATTAAAATGCGAATAACTTATATCCAATTCCAGATAGCTTATATATTTATCAAAATATCCTAATGTTTTATCAGTTGAGAAATATAGTAACTCCTGGAAAAATTTGGTTATCATAAGTTGTCTGCTTTCCTTTACAATAGACAGATTACGTTGCTCTCTATCTATTATTTCAAAAGAACTTTTATCTTTTTCATATAAGAAATCATAATCTATAGGCTTTTTCAATATAATCGCAAAACTCAATACTGACAGCCTGTTTTGCATATTCAAATTTATCATATGCACTAATCAAGATTATTTTTAATATATGGATTAATTTTTTTATAGCCTCACGGCTTGAGAAATTCCGTTTAAGTTCGGCATTTCAATATCAGTTATTATTAAATCAACATGATTATCAATTATATAATTAAGTACTTCCCTGTCCACTTTTTGCAATTAAAACTATTTCTGCATTTAATTCATTCCAGTTAATATTTAATTTTATACCTTCTGAGACAATATAATTATCATCGGCTAAAAACTACTTTTTCAAGAAAATCCTCCATTTGAGCATATTTTTATTATAATTTTTGTACCTTTTTCTTTCTTCACTTTCAATCAGGACAATACCGTTTCCAAAGTCAGTATTTGAAATTCTTTTATTAACATACAAATGCCGAAATGTTGGTTATAGTCTACTATATGATTACTAATTTATATCGGATTTGTTCTAACTTATCATTTGGAATACCACAGCCATTATCCTCTATAGTAATAATAACTTCATCATCTCCATAGCAAATATTTATATTGATATGTATATTTGGTTTTCAGATGAGTATCCATGTAAAAATTGAGTTCTCCAAAAAGGTTGTAATGTAAACTTACATATTAAAAAGTTCTCTATACCTTCTTCAGCATTTATAGTCCAGCTAAGTGTATCTTGACGACAAAAGTTGTTCCATTTCAGATATAATTTAGAAATTTCCAATTCGTCTTTTTATCTTTTATCTTTTCATCAGATTTTTCTAAGTGACATTCTATAAAAACGAGTAAGGTTACTGATCATATGATTGGCTATATCTATTTTTCCTATTGTTTGACTAAGTTTGTATTGTTCCCAAAATATTATATAAAAATGAGGATTTATCTGGGATTGAAGAAGCTGGTACTTAAGCTTTTCTTCGGATAAAGTAAGCTCCAAAATGGATTGCATATTTTTATTAATTGATGATTGCATATTTAAAAATGTCAGTCCAAGTTTATCCACCTCATCAAAAAGAGTCCCTGCTATCTAATGCAGATATATAATCTAAGTCAATACTTTTTATTACCAAGTTTAAAAATTATCCCATAGCGGAAGACAGTTTACTGATTCTGTCGGTTAAATTTATTGAAGTATAACCAACAGTATTATAGGGAACAGATAAAAATATTATTATAATAAACGTTCTAAGTAATGTGTATATATGTTTAAAAATATAATTTTTCGAATTTCTGTTATATGATACCAACCATTGTCAAGAACAACTATATGATAATATAAGCTGCTGTTCTCAACTATAGTATTATCAGGATTTATATTTAAATCAATGTTATTTATCTTGGTACCTATGAGTTCTTGCTTGTATGTGAAATAACGGTGCCATTTTTATCTATTATATATCCTGTTAAATTAACATTGTCAAAAACTTTCTTGCAGCATTTTTAGACAGTTCATCAGTACGTAAAGAGTACTAAATAAACGTATTCGGTATTACCTGAAACTTGATTATTTAATACATTAAAACAAGCTATTACATCTTGAGGATTTTTGTGTTATCAATAACATAAGGAAGATTGTACTGTTTTTATAAACCCATTTTTGATTTGAAATTTATAATATCTTTCAAGGCCTATTTTTCTTAGATCGGATAAAGGATGGAAAAAGTCCCTCTGAAGCCAGCAATATTTTTATCGTCTAAAAATATCAATATGATAAAAATCAAAAAGTTGATTTAAGTAGAAAATATTGTCTCTAACATTCGAAACTATTGCAAAATCTTCTCTACTATCAGACATTTTTGCATCAAAGAATACATATCATATTGAATAGTATTAGATACTTTTTCAGCTTGATTTAATCTGTTATTGATTCTTATATTTAGTTGATCATCTGCAAGTATAATAGAATTTAATATACTGTCACCGGCAATTTTATGTGTAATACTGTACAATACAGAACCCATTAAAAATAAGAGGCAGTATGGGTACAAATTAAAAAGAAAAATCAATCTATGATGATATTTTGAAAATATAAAATTTTTGACATATCTTATAATAGGCATAAGAACCTCCTTGTAATCATATAAACAATTATAGACTGTGACAAAAACAATATAAACAAAAATAATATAAATGAATCATAATATATTGTATTTTTGAAAATTATAAATTCTACTATGATGTAATTATCAAAAAGCATACGTCCTATATGTGTAAGTGAAGTATTTTAGGACAATAAGGAGGAAAGATGAATAAAAAGAATAAAAAGCGTAATGTTAAGTACAGTACTTTTAACGGGTCTGTTAGCGGGCTGTGGATCAGGAACAACTCAGCAAGCAAAAACTCGGAAAACGGTGGAAATTCCAAATATGATTTGACACTATATAGATATCAATACTACAGATGCTGATTTTTGCTGAATGTGTTAAACAATGTACAAGATGCTACAGGATTAAAGATTAATGTAATTGCTGCCCTACAGATTCTGATACCAGACAGCAAAAATCACTACTATACTCTCTACAGGTGATTCAAGTGTAGATATCTTGAAATTAATGATGAAATGAGTGCATCATTTAAAAATTCAGGTTGGCTTGATGGACTTAATGATACAGTTATGACAGATGATATTCGTGGTGAATTTGCAAAGGGATATTTGGAGCAGATGATTACCGATAAAGAAGGAAATGTTATCGGTGTACCCGGATATTCAGGATATTTAGCCTTTTTGGGTAAATCAAAAATAATGGATAATGCCGGAATAACTTCTATAGATACAAAGGAAGATTTTTAAAAAAATATGTCAGCTGCTTCAGTAAACGGTACTTATGGGTATGGTGGATCTTGGGGACATATGTGTTTAATGAAATAGCACAATTTGTAAATATGTTCGGTGGCGATTATTTTGACTGGACAAGACCTGAAAATAAGGAAGCAATACAATTCTTATATGATATGGTAAAAATAATGAAACACCAATTGATCAAATTGCGGATAAATATGAGCAGATGAATCCAAAGGCAAATGATGGAAAAATATGGTTGTTGGTTTATGTGGGATTGGGATCTGATTATCAGAAAAGCAGGTATGCTTGGTGATGACAAGATTCATATGGCTATGGTACCCTCAATGACTGATGACAGTAATAGAGCTATATTTACAGATTCATGGAGTTATGTATTGAATTCTGCATCCAAAAATAAGGAAGCGGCAATAAAGTTTTTAAAGTATATGGCATCTGAGGGTGGAATGGAAGACGTCATATAAGGCTTTTTGATCGTTACCCTGCAAGAAGAGATGTTGCCGAGAAGGTGGTTCCTGACAGCGACCCTGCAAAGGAGATGTACACCAGATATGCTTCAGAATGTAATGTGCAGGGACGCCCAATGCTTCCCGCAAACTATGGAGTTTATCACAGATATGAGAACAATTTACCAGTCTTGTATGAAGGGTGAAATATCAGTAGATGATTTTTGCAAAAAGCACAGGATTTGGTAGATAAATATAAATAATATATAATCCAAAGAGTGCTACAGTGTGGAATTTATAAATAAAATATTACTGCAGCACTCATTTTATTTATAGGAGGAATTATTTTTGAACATAAGCAAAAAGTCAATAAGGTATATACCTATAATTTTGATTTTACCTGTACTTTTTGATAAAGGGATTTACCACAATTTATCCTATAATTATTACTTTTTAAAAAAATAGTATGTATAATATTAAAAGTTCTGTCAGGTATAAACGAGTTTGTAGGATTTAAAAATTATATAGAGGTGTTTAAAGATGATAAAGTAATTTCCTCTATTGAATTTACTTCTATTTTTGTAGTAGTATCAATGTTCTTTCATGTTATATTAGGTACTATACTTGCATTGATACTTAATTTGAAATTCAGAGGTAGGAGATTTTTAAGAACAATAGTACTTATACCTTGGGCTATGCGGCTGTAGTTATAGGAATGGCGGCAAAATGGGGATTTAATAATGATTATGGATTGGTAAATGATTTAATTAGAAGATTCATACCGGATTTTCAATTTAATTGGTTAATAAATACCGGATCTGCTCGTAGTGCTGTTATAGCAATGGATTTATGGAAAGATTTACCGTTTTTGCAATACTTGTATTATCAGGACTTCAGTTCATTTCAGGAGATATTTATGAGGCGGCTAAAGTAGACGGAGCAAATTCTTTTTCAAATATTCTTTAAAATCACATTACCTTTAATTATAAGGAATATTATTACATTATGTATACCTTTTTACATTATGGAGATTAACATCATTTGATTTGGTATATGCAATGACATCCGGAGGGCCGGGAGAAGATACATCATTGATAGCTTATCGTATAGCAATGGAGTCTTTTACAAACTTGAATATAGGGTATGCTTCTACTTTAGCTATCATGCTTTTTATTTTTAATGGCTTTATTTAGTTGGTTTAATATAAGAGTTATGAATAAATACAGTGAATGACAGGAGAATAATATGAGTAGTAATACTAAATATAAAATATATAAAAAAATATATATCTATAAGCAGATGGTTATTATTTATAGTGGTTGCATTTCTTATCTTATTTCCTGTATATTGGATTTTTATATCATCAATTACTCCTGCAGGAGAATTATTTAAAAAGCCTATAGATTATTTGCCAAATAATCCGACACTTGATAGTTATAAATTTCTTATTGAAAATGTAGGGTTGTTAAGTGAAAAATAGGAAATACAGTGATAATAGTAGGAAGTACATTAATAATAAGCACAATATTATGTACAATGGCAGCTTATGGATTTTTCAAGGTTTAATTCAAAATGGATAAGTGTAGCGTTTGCATTTATACTTGCAACTTTACTTATACCTGAGGTTGTTACTGCAAGGCCTTTATATGAATTTATGAAAAAGGTTGGATTATTCGATACATATCAAGGTTTGATAATACTATATGTAAGTTCGGTTATTCCGTTTTACAGTTTTGATATTAAATAATTTCGTCGGTAAAATACCTGTTTCACTGGAAGAGGCTGCTGCTATAGATGGAGCAAATTTTATACAGATCTTTATTTTATATAATATTGCCTTTGATGAAACCTGCTATTGCCTACAGTATGTATTATTAATTTTTATAAATTGTTTAAACAATTTTTACACCTTTATATTATTCAAATGGAATACAGGTTTTTATCTGTAGCTATAGTTCAACTTCCTTTAAGAGATAATATGTATGGTGTACCATGGGATTTAGTCAGTGCTATGGGATGGATAATACTTTTACCGATAATATTATTTGTTGCTGTTTTTGAAAAGCAGATTATGGATGGAATTATGGCAGGTGGTGTTAAATCTTAATTTAGATAGGGAGTTAAGTTTATGTACGATTTATACGGAAGTTTAGGAAATTTAGCAATTTTTAAAAACAGAAAAAGTAGAGCTGTAAATGCAGAAAATCCTACAGGAGAAAAAGGTAAAGGCGGGATGGCATCAAGCAATCTGGGGCCTTCAAGAAAAGGAAGTCCTTGTTTAAAAGATATACCGAGTGGAGAAACTGTAACACTTGCCGATATAGAGGGACCGGGTATAATAAATCACATATGGATTACGGTTACAAATAAAACAACAGAAGCGGATTGTTTTGTTTTAAGTGATCTGATTATAAGGATATATTGGGATGATGAGAAAACTCCTTCCGTAGAGAGTCCACTTGGAGATTTCTTTTGTTGTGGATTTGCAGGGAATGTGTAGTGAATTCAATGCCGATTGTTGTAGTACCAAATAGAGGAATGAACAGTTATTTTCAAATGCCTTTTTAATAAAAGAGCAAGAATAACTTTGGAAAACCAGCATCCAAATCCGATACCGGCATTTTTCTATCAGATTGATTATTGTCTTGTAGATAATCTTCCTAACGATATAGCTTATTTTTCATGCTCAGTGGAGAGAGAAAGAGTTACAACTTTAGGTAAAAGACTATGTAATATTGGACAATGTAAAAGGAAAGGGACATTATATCGGGACATATATTGCATTGACCACATTGGAAAGATACTGGTGGGGGAGAAGGAGAGGTAAAAATTTTTACATAGACGGAGATATAGAATATCCTACAATTTGCGGTACAGGAACTGAAGATTATTTTGGAGGTTCATGGAGTTTTTGCAAAAACAGATAAATGGAAAAAAACTGTTGAACAAAAATTATAGCACATCATATTTGGGATATCCTTACTACTCATCACATGATGAATTGATTCATAATGATTATCACAATGATGATTGCTTACCGATGAGAGGGTTCTATAGGTGGCATATACAGGATCCTATATGCTTTGATGAAGATTTAAAGGTTACTATACAGCAAATCGGTGTTGGACATGGAGGTCTTTTTGAAAGACAGGATGATGTTGCAAGTGTAGCATATTGGTATCAGACAGAGCCTCATTCATCATTCTTACCTCTTGTAGGAAGAGAAGGTAGGCGTCCAAGATAGGAGCTGATTTGTATAAAAATTTTTTTGTATTTTTATTATGTATCGGTTTAATTCTATCTTCTTGTAATAATTATAAGAAGAATGAAGAAATAGAAATAAGCAACTATTATGAAGCTGAATTAAATATCATGCATATAGAAGCTGATAATCCTGATTTTTAAAAATTATATTAACGATGTATCAAGAAAATTAAATATGAAAATAAATATAATTCCTTGTCCGGCTGATGCAAATAATAGACAGGCGGAAATTTCAACATTACTTTTTATCAGGAAATTCAAATATTGATTTGATTTCAGTTAATGATGAGATGGTAAGTGAGTTTAAAAAGTAAAAAGGATATATTGAAAAATTTAGATGATATAATGAGTAAAAAAATATTGTGGAATCATATCCTAAAGACTATGTAGAATCAGTGGCTATGTATAAGAATCATTTTTATTCTGTTCCATACCTTATGGATATTATGATGTTTTGGGTAAATGAAAAATATATAAAAATATTCAGAACTCGAAGGAGTTAAAAATTTGGATGATTTTTTTCATTATTTGTCGGTAATGATTATGGTACAAACATGTATGGATATGGAAGTGCATGGGATGAAACATATATATATAATGATTTATCACAATTTATAAATATGTTTGATGGAGACTATTATAATTGGAATAATGATAATACAAAAGGAAGCTGTTAAGTTTTTGCATGATATGCTGAAACATGGTTATACACCTCAAAAATCAAATGATAGACAGATACGAACAAATGGAACAAAAATTTATTGACGGCAAGTATGGATGTGTATTTATGTATAGCGGTGCTATAAATATCTTTTTGAATTCAGGAAAGTATGGAGAAGATGGAATACATGTGGCAGAACTTCCTATGTTCAAAAATGCAACTAATATAGCAACGTGGCAATATGTACTTAATAAAGCTTCAAAAAAATAAAAAAATGCGGCAAAAGAAATTTTTAAGTTATATTTCAAGTAGAGAAGGGAGCATTGAATATAGTAACGCAATGAAGCAGATACCTGCAAGAATTGATGTTATCTTAGAGGAAGATATAGATGTTCCTGATATTGATATTATAAGAAAGTATGTTGAGAATACAAACTTTAAAGTCAGGCCGCTGTCATCTAATCCAATGAATGATATCTCAGAAATGGGAAGAATATTTCAAAAGTATTTATTAGATGAGATTGAATTAGATGATTTTTGTGATTTAGCTCAAACCATAGCTGATAGAGAATAATTTTTAGTATATAGAGAAAAACGGGGGCTGTGAAATAAGTCTCTAAAAGAAATAGGACCATTCGATCATGCGAAAGGTCCTATTTTTGTAGTAAAATTAACTTACAATGAAAAATTTACACACTAATTATTGTAATTCAAAACAAGGATATTTACCACTGTTTCTTTCAGATTGTTTGGATCTGCTGGATCCTGTTTTAACATTTGACAGATTGATTGGAGGAATCGATTTAAACAAGTATCTGACGGATATTCCGGAGTACACAACCGGACGACTCAGATATAATCCGGTCAACATGTTAAAAAAACAGTACTTTTCGGATTTATGACTAGCGGTTACTGCTCTTTGAGAGAACTGGAAGACAACTGCAAAGTTAATATCAGGTTCATGTATCTCATGGATCACCAGACTCCGTCATACAGAACCTTTGGATATTTCATCAATGAAATACTTCAAGACAAGATTGAAAATATTTTTAACGACATCAATCATGCTATCTTTAACGAGGAGCATGTAGATCTGCAACTATCTCTACATCGACGGCTCCAAGTTTGAAGCAAACGCAAACAAGTATACCTGGGTATGGAAGAAGGTTACGGAGAAGTTCCGTTACAAGCTTTACGAAAAAATCACTGCGGAGATTGAGGGAAATTAATGAAGAAATCGCATGGAGTGGGGGTGCAGATCACATCAAACACAGAGTATGTACCGGATTATCTGAATGAAATCGTTGAGCAGCTAGTACTTTTATGGGGACTGGATACAAGTACATTTGTTTACGGAAGCGGAAAGCGAAAATCCAAAGAACAGCGTCATTATGAACACTTGACTACTTTCTGTCAGAAACTTCAAGAATACATACAAAAAATTGAAATCTGTGGTCCTGACCGAAACAGTTACTCTAAAACAGATAACTCAGCTACCTTTATGTGTATCAAAAAGGATTACATGGGCAATGATCAGCTTCTACCGGCATATAATGTACAGATTGGTGTAGCAGATGAATATATTTCAGTTGTTGACGTGAACCATTATCGTTCGGATATGGATTGTTTCGTTCCTTTGATGGATCACTTCAAACAAACTTATGGATTCTATCCCAAATATCCTGTGGCAGATGCCGGATATGGCTCATACAACAATTATATTTTTCTGTGAACAGAACGGAATTGAAAAAGTATATGAAATTTCCAATGTTTAAAAAAAGGAAACTAAAAGATCGGAAATATCATGAAGATCCATTTTCGTGCAGTTAACTTCAGAATTGATGAGCAAGGAGTCATGAGATGTCCCTAACGATAAAGCATTCTATTTTTTATGCAGAAAAGATGTGAGGGGGAATCAGTACTGACGCAAGGAAGAACTGTATGAATGTGAAGACTGTAGCGGATGTCCATACGCAAAAGAAATGTAAGAAGACAGATAAGAATCGAACTGTTCGGATCAATCAGGAACTAACTTCCATGCATCAGGAGGTAATCGAAAACCTGGAAAGTATCCACGGTGCGTTATTACGAATGAACCGTTCGATACAAGCAGAAGGCACTTACGGAATTATGAAAAACGACCGTTGGTACAAGAGAATTGTCCGAAGAGGTATTCATTCAGTCAAACTGGAAGTTTTACTCGTGGCGATAGGACATAATTTATATAAATATCAGAAAAAAAAGATGAGAAGCAGAACTGCCGCATAGATTCAAAAAGAATTTCTATGGGGTAGGGGAAGTGCGCTTTTTTTGTGTATGATTTCAGTCATCTATAAACAATAAAGGTAAAAAGGAAGATGCGAAAAACTCAATCGAGTTTTTTTCACATCCCCTATTTTTAATATACACCGTTAGCAATATCTTTATTTACAGAACTCATATCTTCAGAAATATAAGGATGAATACCAAATCCGCAACCATATCCCATAGCATCGGCATATCCTGTTTGACCATCCATATTTACGATACACCATTGATGAGTTTTTGTATTAGGATTGGCATGTTCCCAATCATACCCCATAAAAATCAAGAACTCTTCCAAGTGCTCTGGTACCGCCTGCACTTGTACTTATTCCTGCTATAAAAAAACACCATAAGGACTTCTGTAGTACTTATTTTTCATCATTTTCACGTGAACTATCTATAATATACTCTTTGTAAATAATAGATGAAGCCTTCTTTTATTTTTGCAAGATCTATTATAAGCGAGGAGTCTGATAAAAACTCTTGTAGCGATACTTCTTGCAACAGCATCCGCCTGCTCGGCCTGTTCCTTAGTACAATATTTATAATAGGCATGTTTTTTTCAAGTGTAGAGGCTGCCCTTGCCTCATCAAGCACAACTTTTTCAGAAATTCTTTTACCGTCATTTCCGACTTTATAACCGTCAGGAGTAGTGGTATCGGTTAACATCATTCCGTTAGGACCGATGTAATAGTCACCAACCCATTGATTAGTCACCATTCTTCCCTCATTATCAAAGTAGAATCGATGATTTAAAAATATCTTTCCATCCTGTAGAAACAGTTCCTTCGGAATCAACATAATACCATGCATCATTATGAATCATCCAGGTATCTTTTAATGCATACCTTTGTGTTTTTATATCCTTGACTTGCAAAAACAGTTGAAGTTAAAGATAATGTAGCAAATATCATCATAGTACAAAAAGCGGCTTTTTCATATATACCTCCTATAAAAATATAGACATACATTAAAATACAAAATTAACTCTATATTAATTATATATAATAAGACGGCTATATTCAATAGTATATGTATTATTTGTAAGCTTGTTTTTTTGCAAATATAGCAAATAAATGAAACAAAAAACAGCAATTTATAGACATATGACTTTTTGTTGAAAGAATATTTAATAAAAATGACAATGTATTAAAAAGCAACATAAAATGACAAAATGTTACAATCATAATAAAAACATGAAAAATCTCATGTGAACCGAAATACACCGAATCTTGTCTTTTTCTCCTTGTAAATATAAAAAGGTAGCTAAAACAATAGCTACCCTTAAGTTTGATATTTGGTTTGAAATGCAATTCTAACTTTTTATGGTATATTTTTCTGCCCAATATAATCATCAAAAGAATAATAAGACTATACACAAAAACTCAAGCACTCCTCTTAGTTTCAAAACATTAAATACATAAGAAAGAGCAAACCCTACTACTACGACTACAATGGGATATATGATCTTAAGTATCTTAAGCATTTCACTTTTTTTGATTTTTCTTCATATCAAAACCTCATGTTCTGCAAAATAAAAAAATCTAATCATATGAATACTGTTTTTGTGTGGATGTTGTTCATGACCAACACCTGACTCAATCACCATTTTTATACCTCTGAGGATTCATATAATTACTCATAACTTAAATCTCCTTTTACCTTAAGTTTTTAATATAAATTAGCAATAAATATGCTTGATATTCCAACCCTCTTTCCTAACCTATGTTGAGATAAGCCTAAAGGTTTTCTATATTCCTGAATACTATTTTCAAAAATTCTTCTCTCTCGTTTTTGGTTAATGTAAGTTTAATATAATTGTTTTTATTTGTAAACAATTTTTTGTTACATACAACCAACTTTTTCTTTTGTTGCTTACACCTGATATGAAAAAGAAAACTATTGAGCCCGAGCCTTTTAACTGAATCAGAACGCGAAGAATTAATAAGACTTTTTTAATGCATACCTTTTTATAGACATATGACTTTTTATTGAAAGAATATTTAATAAAATGACAATGTATTAAAAAGCAACATATAATAGCAAAATGTTCCAATCATAATAAAAAAACATGAAAAAAATCTCATGTGAACCGAAATAAATATGTTTTTTCATTAAAAAGCTTTCAATTTAAAGGCATAGATTACAGCTCCGAGTGTGTAGGAGACACCTCCAAATAAAAGCCATAAAAATCCGGTAAGAGGTAGTGCTTTGAATATAGGTTTTAATGCAAATACACAAAGCCATCCCATAATGAGATAAATTAAAGATGACAGCCACTTAGGACAGTTTACAAAGAAAATTTTCAGTATAATTCCGCCTATAGCGAGTGTCCATATGGCAGCCAGTAATATATATCCGACTTTTCCTTTAAGAGCGGTAAGGCATACAGGTGTATATGTTCCGGCAATCAAAACAGAAATCATTATATGGTCTATTTTACGAAAAATCATTGTCTTTTTAAGGTCTAAAACTACGGAATGATAGATTGTACTTGCCGCATACAATAATGTTGTTGATATAATAAATACAAGCATAGATAATGAAGTTAAAAAGCTTCCATGCTCTATAGTTCTTTGAATAAGCGGGCCTGCTCCTATCCATAAAAGAATAAGGCCACAAAAGTGAGTAAGTGCTGAGCCGGGTTCCCTTATTTTTTTATGGATATAGTTCCCGAAGTACACCGAATCTTGTCTTTTCTTTATATTTTGAGTTCATATTTATCCCTCCTTAATGTAGTTTTGAAAACTAGATGTTATATATTTAAATACTACATCAACGTTTGGGAGATTTCAAGTATAAAATAATTATGATACTTTGACAGTGCTCTGAATTTTTGTCTTTGATAATTTTTTTCGTACAAAAGTCTGCGATGTCTTGCAGATTTTATAAGAGCTGTAAGTAATATCATAAAGTACAAAATAGCTGCTAAAAAGCTCAACTGTTGCATATGCCATATCTTTATAAGAATCTGTATTTGTAAGTATTAAACTTTCAAGAAGTCTTCTTATATTTAAAGGAATAAAAATAAAATCCGTAAAAAGTATATACCTTTAAAAAAATATGAATAGAATGCAGGACGTTCTTCATTTAAAGATACAATGGCTGTACTCGTGATAAATTTTTCCTAAAGTTCTTCCTTTAAATAATATCGGAAAAAAACAGAAAAATAAAATAAGATACTTGCTTCAAAATGAGAATAATAAGGCAAATTCAGGTATTAAAATTTCACAAATAAAAGTCAAAAAGCAATAAATGCCATATCAAAAAGAATGATATAAATCGTCTTGTTAATGATATTTCCATTCCTTTCTTATAGCTTATTTCATCCAGCTCATCTCTTGAAGGTAGAAATTTCATAAACGGTCCCATTAAAAAAATCCGAGTACACCGCCTGAAGTATTTACTATAAGATCATCCACATCAAAGAGTCTGTAACTGCCGGAATATAGGAAGTACAGTCCTGTAAGTTGAGTTATTTCAAAAATAATGATAATAGAAATGATAATACAATAGTTTCTATAAATGATCTTTTTAAAAATAGTAACGTAAATACATTCCAAAAGGTAGAGCTAAAAAAACAGATTTAAAATATTTACAAGAAAGGCCTTGTTCAGTACTACACTTAACCATGTTTTTGGCTGATCTTTAATAATGTCGGACCTTTGTAAAATATCTTTTTTATAAATAAAAAAAGGTTCAAGCTGCATTTTTATGACTGTGCAATGTGGCAGCCTTTTTCCGGAGACGGAAGAGAAGTATCACCAGGCAGTACATACACAGAATATAAAAAAATAAAAGAATAAACGATCACAACCTTCAGACTTATAACAGATCCGTATTTATGGTAGTTATAAGCAATATAAAAGGTAATGTAAATATAGCAACCACAAAGGGAAACAGTATAACAGCCTGCAAAAGATACTTCTATATATTGGTTCATATTAGCTCCTAAAAAAATATAACAGTTTAAAATTATATGGCGATGCATAAATTTTATATCAAAATTGATATAAAGACAAATTAAATAAAGCTAAATGCTTGATTTTTCACCTCTAAGTACAATAAAATGATACTTAGAGGTGAAAAATATAGATAAAAACAACATCTATGTTTTTGGAAGAGCTTAGTTCCTATGCAAATCCTAAATCTAAACTGTCAAGAATGGTAGATGCAGGGGATTGTGTTCGTATTTCTAAGGGATTATATGAGACAGATAAAAATGTATCGGCATACCCTGTTAGCGGAAGTATATATGGACCGTCATATATATCTTTTTGAGTATGCACTGAGTTAGTTATGGATTGATCCCGGAAGCAGTGTATACAGTTACAAATGCTACTTTTGATAAAAAGAAAAAGAAAATATATGAAACGGAATTTGGAATTTTTATATATTGTGACATTCCGTCAGCAGCATTTCCCTTTGGGATTAATCTGATAAAGGAGGGTGATTATTTTTTTATCGCATTGCTGAAGTTGAGAAAGCGCTTTGTGATAAACTTTTATATTATGCATCCTGTGCCAAACATAAGGGAATTAGAGATATTATTGACGGATGACTTACGCATTGATAAAAATGATATTATAAAATTAAATATAGAAAAAGTGGAATTTCTAACGGAAAAATATAAATCAGGTAATGTAAGAAAGTTGGAAAAAGCTTATAAGGAGATTGCAAAAATGAACAGTGCCATAGAACAGATGCTAAAAATTATAAAGTCCAAAATATGTATGATATGAAGAATGCGATGAAAGAGATTATACAGGAGATTGTTCTTTGCGGATTATCCAGAGCAGGATTTTTCAAAAAGGCAGCTTTCTATGGAGGAACAGCGCTTAGAATATTTTTACGGACTTGACCGTTTTTCTGAGGACCTTGATTTTTCATTGAAGACAAAAGATGAGAAGTTTGATACTTCCGTATATTTTCCTGTTTTAGAAAAAGAGCTTAGATCATTTGGATTAAATCTTGAAATTATAGAAAAAGAAAAACTAAGGATAGTGGTATTAAGTCGGCATTTTTGAAGGAAATACAAAAGAGCATTTACTTTTTATTTTTATGCAGATGAGAGAGTGATTGAAAGTATCCCTAAGAATGAAGTAGTAAAAAAATTAAATTTGAAATTGATGTAAATCCTCCACAATATGCGACATTTGAACATAAATATAGATTAAATCCTGCCCCATATGAAGTTAATTTATACGATATGCCTTCACTTTTTGCCGGAAAAAAATTCATGCAGTGCTTTGCAGATCATGGCAAAATCGTATTAAAGGTCGAGATTTATATGATTATATTTTTACTTATCTAAGGGAGGAGAGGTAAACTTGAGGCATTTAAGGGAAAGATTAATTCAATCAGGATATATTACAGAGAATGTTGATTGTACCGAGGAAGAAGTAAAAAGAAATGTTGAGATATAGATTTGACAGTATAGATTTTTACAGGCAAAAAGATGTGGAGCCGTTTATACATGATACAAATAGTTTAAATATCTGGAGTGCGGATTTTTCAAACAGATTACAGAAGGTCTTATAACAAAATTTTAATAGCTACAGTACATAAAAATAAATAAGCAACGGACTGTAAAAAGATAGAGGATTTTTCACCTCTAAGTACAATAAAACGATACTTAGAGGTGAAAAATATATTAAAAAGGATTTATCAATTAAATCTCTTTTACATACTGTTGAATCGCATCACACAGATACTGTGCCATACCTTCTCCGAATTTGTCCATATTATTTTTAAATTCCGGATTTTTAACATATCCATAGCCTATGCTTGAAAAACATCCGCACTACAGTCAAAGAGTATTCACAAATATGTTTATGAAGCTTTTTGCCAGTTCGGTATTTTCTTTTGATGTAGCCTTAAGTCCCTTTGACATATTATCCGATATTGCAAAAAAAGATATTATTAAAACCGTCGGCAATTTCCTGTTCTCTTCCTTTTTGTTTTTAACGGCTTCCTCAATAACTTCCTTTCCATAAAGGTCTATTGCTTTTTGTTTATACTTTTTCATTATCCTGATATGTAAAACCTTTGAATTTTTTTCTTTTTATTGACATAGTAATTTTTCCTTTCTCTTGATTCAATAGTCTTTTCCAATGTATCAATAAGTGTTAAGAGTTTTTGCTTTTTCTTTCTGCATCAAAACGAGTTGTTTCTTTAGATGATGGAGATGTTCCGAATCTTCCTGTTTTAATAAACTTTATCTGTTTTAAAAGGAAATCCCAGATATTTATAAAACAATATCATTTTGCAAAAAGACATATCATCCTCGGAATAATATCTGTACCTGTTTTTCACTTTTTTAGGTGAAAGCAAACCTATTTCATCATAATGGTGTAAAGTGCGCACCGATACACCGCTTATTTCACTAACCTTTTTAATTAAAAACATTTGAAAACCTCCTAACAAGGATAAGTATAAACTATGACGCAATGTAATAGTCAATACCTTAAGTTAAGGATTATTTATAAATTTAATATAAGATTAAATATCAAAATAGAAATAATTCTTGGGGTATGATCTGTCAAAAATATGATTAATTAATTTTTGAATAATACAATAATATAAAGGATATACTTAAGGTATAAGATAGAAATTTTTAATTAATTGTGTTATAATGTTTTTGCATTTGATTGACTACAGTTTATCAAGTCATTTAGGTAAAAGTGTTTTTACCTTTTATGTCGGATTGCTTTTACACAATGTCCTTGCAATCCTCAAAAATATCAAGGATTTAAGTAGGAGGATATTTTGAGAGAGAAAGGTTAAAGTCTAGGCTGGGGTTTATACTCATTTTCAGCCGGATGTGCAATTGGTATAGGTAATGTATGGAAGTTTTCCATATATGACAGGAAAAGGTGGCGGCGGTGCTTTTGTACTGTTGTACTTGTTATTTTTGGTTATGCTGGGATTGCCTATAATGACTATGGAGTTTTCAATAGGAAGAGCTGCAAGAAAGAGTCCGGTGCTTGCATACCAAAAGTTGGAACCTGCAGGAAGCAAATGGCATATACACGGAATAGTGGCATTTATAGGTAATTATCTTTTGATGATGTTTTATACCACTGTAACAGGATGGATGCTTCATTATTTTTACCTGACTATAACAGGCAGATTTGAAGGTCTGGATTCGGACGGAGTTTTAAATGTATTTAATACAATGCTTTCACAGCCTTCCATCATGATCTTTTGGATGGTGGTGGTAGTAGTTGCAGGTATGTTTATAGTATCAAGAGGACTTGAAGCGGGACTTGAGAATATTACAAAAATAGTTATGGTTACACTGCTTGTGGTAATGATTATACTTGCAATAAATTCATTCTTCTTAAAAGGTGCTGCAGAAGGACTTAAATATTATCTTGTACCGAACATAAGCAGAATAGAAGAAACAGGTATAGGTAATGTTATAACCGGTGCTATGAATCAGGCATTCTTTACATTAAGCCTTGGAATAGGTGCAATGCTTATATTCGGAAGTTATATAAGTAATGACAGAAGTATGCTTGGAGAGTCTGTGACAATAGTTATACTTGATACTTTCGTAGCTATAGTTTCAGGACTTATTATCTTCCCGGCTACATTTACATATGGTGTGGATCAGACATCAGGCCCTGCACTTATATTTATCACCTTGCCGAATATCTTTAATAAGATGCCTCTTGGAAGACTATGGGGAAGTTTCTTCTTTATATTTATGTCATTTGCCGCATTCTCTACAGTACTTGCGGTGTTTGAAAATATAGTTTCATGCGGTATGGACCTTACAAAGAAGTCAAGAAAACAGGTAAGTCTTTTTAATTTGATATTAATAATAGTACTTTCATTACCATGTGTATTAGGTTTTGGTGCATGGGCATTTGATTGGCTAAAGCCTTTTGGAGGAACAATACTTGATCTTGAGGATTTCCTTGTAAGTAATATTATTTTGCCGCTCGGTTCCTTGGTATATCTACTGTTTTGTGTAAGCAGATACGGATGGGGATGGGATAATTATCTCAAGGAATGTAATAAGGGTGAAGGTCTTAAGATGAAGAACTGGATGAGATTCTACCTTACATTTATATTGCCGATAATAGTATTTATATTCGTATTTGGAATATATGATAAGTTTTTAAAATAAGAAATAAAAGAAATCAGCCATAGACTGTTAAAGTTGAGGCTGATTTTTAATTTATTAAGAATATTAGCACTCAAACCTTGACACTGCTAATAAAAAGTGGTATAAAACTTCATAGTTAAGTTTATAAACATTTAGGAGGAATACAAAATGAAGTTAGTACCTTTATTCGATAGAGTAGTTTTAAAAGCAATTGGTTGCTGAAGAGACAACAGCATCAGGTATTGTACTTCGGGACAGGCAAAGGAGAAGCCTTCACAGGCAGAGGTTGTTGCAGTAGGTCCGGGAGGAGTTGTAGACGGAAAAAGAAATAAAGATGCAGGTCAAGGTTGGCGACAAGGTTATTTATTCCAAGTATGCAGGTACAGAGGTGGAGCTTGACAAGGAAGAATATATCGTTGTAAAAGCAGAATGATATTTTGGCAGTAATTGAATAATAATTTTATATAGATTAGACGGAGGTAAATATGGCTAAGGATATTAAATATGGCGTTGAAGCCAGAAAAGCATTGGAAGCCGTGTAAATAAGCTGGCTGATACAGTTAGAGTTACATTGGGACCTAAGGGAAGAAATGTTGTACTTGATAAATCATTCGGTACACCTCTTATCACAAAATGACGGTGTAACTATTGCAAAGGAAGTAGAGCTTGAAGATGCTTTTTGAGAACATGGGTGCACAGCTTGTAAAAGGAAGTTGCTACAAAGACAAATGATGTGGCAGGTGACGGTACAACAACAGCTACAGTTCTTGCACAGGCAATGATAAATGAAGGAATGAAAAACCTTGCGGCAGGTGCAAATCCTATAATTTTACGTAAAGGGAATGAAGAAGGCTACAGATGTGGCGTAGAGGCTATTGCAAAGATGAGTGAGCCTATAAAGGGAAAAAGACCAGATTGCAAGAGTTGCAGCTATCTCTGCAAGTGATGATGAGGTTGGAAGCCTTGTAGCCGATGCTATGGAGAAGGTAACAAACGAGGGTGTTATCACTATTGAAGAGTCAAAGACTATGAAGACAGAGCTTGACTTAGTAGAGGGTATGCAGTTTGACAGAGGTTAGTGTTTCTGCATATATGTGTACAGATATGGAGAAGATGGAAGCAAATCTTGATGATCCGTATATACTTATTACAGATAAGAAGATTTCAAATATTCAGGATATCTTACCTGTACTTGAGGAACTTGTTAAATCAGGACAGAAGCTTCTTATTATAGCTGAGGATGTTGAGGGTGAGGCTCTTACAACTCTTATAGTAAATAAGCTTTAGAGGAACATTCAATGTTGTAGCTGTAAAGGCTCCGGGATATGGTGACAGAAGAAAAGATATGTTAAAGGATATCGCTGTTCTTACAGGCGGTACAGTTATCAGTGAGGAACTCGGACTTGAACTTAAGGATGCTACACTTGCAAGCCTTGGACGTGCAAAGAGTGTTAAGGTTCAAAAGAGAATACTGTTATCGTTGACGGACAGGGTTCAAAGGCTGATATTGACAACAGAGTCGCTCAAATTAAAGCTCAGCTGTCAGAAAACCACATCCGAGTTTGATAAAGAGAAATTACAGGAAAGACTTGCTAAGCTTTCAGGTGGTGTAGCGGTTATCAGAGTCGGTGCGGCTACAGAGACTGAGATGAAGGAAGCAAAGCTTCGTATGGAAGATGCACTCAACGCTACAAGAGCGGCTGTTGAGGAAGGTATCATTGCAGGAGGCGGTTCAGCTTATATTCATGCAAGTAAAGAGTTGAGAAGCTTTGTAGCTACCCTTGAAGGTGATGAGAGAACAGGTGCAAAGATTATACTTAAAGCACTTGAGGCACCGCTTTTCAGAATAGTAGAGAACGCAGGACTTGAAGGAAGCGTTGTTGTAAACAAGGTAAGAGAGTCAAGTGAAGGTGTAGGATTTGATGCTTTCAGAGAAGAGTATGTTGATATGGTTAAGGCAGGTATCTTGGACCCCTGCAAAGGTTTGCAAGATCAGCACTTCAGAATGCAAATTCAGTTGCATCTACACTTCTTACAACAGAGTCGGCAGTAGCTAATATAAAAGAAGACGCACCTGCAATGCCTGCAGGCGGCGGAATGGGAATGATGTAATAAAACTTTATAAAGCTTATAGGGCATACCTTGGAAACAAGGTGTGCCCTTTTTGTGTTTAAAATTTTAAAAATTATGCAATAAGCTGTAATTAGAAATTGTTAAAGTAATATTGTATAAAATAAAGGACATAATTTCGTTATTGTGCATAATATATTTTTGCTTAATGAAGAATATAATTTCATTAAAAATGTATTTGAGCAATAGGGAACTTTTGTTGGAGTTTGTATTTTGCACATGAGGAGGAAAAATGAAGAGAATATTTAAAATTTCTGTTATTGGTTTGATGGCTGTATCTATGTTATCTATGAATGCTTGCGGTAAGAAAAAAACAGTGAAGATTTTGAACAAAAAGTGGAAACTACAAAAAGTTGAATCAAATTATGTTGTAGATTCAGATACTTATAAAGAATTCTCTGTTGGAAAAGTAGAGAACGGCATATATACAAATAAGATGTTCAATATAAAAAGTTAACGGAAAAGAAAAATCAGTATAATTTTGAAAATGATGATTCAATCAAAAAGTCAATTCGGATTCAATGATTCCGACAGATCTGATATTGATTCGGTAAAAGAGGTATTGGATAGGGGTGATGCCTTTGTAGATATGTATGCGACTACACCAAAAATAAAAGGGCTGTTTCAGTGATGATCCTAAGTCTGATTCAGACCTTGATACTTTTTAGAAAAACAATTATCGGATTTAGACCCAAGTTTAGGTGCGAGTAAGACAACTGTAAATGTGCTTGGAAAAAGAAGTTAAAGGTATAAGATACACAATAAACGGAAAAAGATTCAAAAAGTATATCAAAAACTTGCCTTTTATAAGAAGAGGAGAATATGTAATGGTTATTATCTCCGGTGGAATTTATGCAGCCGCTCCACAGACAGGTTTTGATTCAATTGAAATATTGGATAATCAGGAAGAATTAGAAAATGCGGAAACAAAGGACAATTCAAATGAGTAATAAGTACTGCTGAAAGTACAGAAACTGCAAGTGAAGATGTAGAAGTACAAATAGGTGAGATAGAAAATGATATTTATACAAACAAAATGTTTGGATTAAATTTTTGACGGAAAGTCAAATGATATGATATTTGCAAGTAAAGAAGAGGCAAATAAAAATTTCTATGATACAGGAAAAATGAATCTGATATTAAAGCGGTAACAGAGTATCTTGATACGGGTAAAAATTTGTGGATATGCATGCCGTAAGTGAAAAAGGTTCTGTAAGTGTAATGATAAAAAGGAAGAAAATATAAAAGATACCGATACTTATGCGGACAGAGCTGTAGTAGGAATAAAACAAGGTATGGAGAGAATGGGAATGGAGGTTGAAACACAAAAAGGCAGTGGTGAGTTCATAGGTGAAACTATGCCTTATGTAACTGTAAGAACAACCGATAATGGAAATACAGCATATCAAAAATAGTATTTCTTAAAGTAGGAAATTATGTTGCGGAGATAACATCATATGCGGACAGTGAAGAAGGTGCAAGTAAATATATAGATATGTTTACAAAAACTTGAAAAATAATATTTAATAAACTAAAATTATCTTAAATAAAAATTAATACAAATCCTAAAGCTTTTATATGTTCCGGTTTGTATTTTGCACATGAGGTGGAGTCTATGAAACAGAACCTTAAAATTAGTAATTATATGGTTTATTGCAGTAATTATATTACTGATTTCAGGTTGTATGAAATAATTTAAAAATGTAGAAAATTTGGATTCAGAACATCAGGATTTAAAATACTCAGATACGGAATATTCAGATGATTATATTGGAGAAGTCCGTAAAGATGTATATATAAATGAAATGTTTCAGTTAAAACTTAACGGTAAAATACATAATATGTATGTGCTCGGCAGAAAAGAAATTAGAAGGTATGAAAGAATACTCGGATACGGACTCTACAAAGGCCGGTAAAGATAAGAGAAATTATATAAATGATATGGAAGCCTTAGATAAGTCAGATGCAAACAGATATGTCGGTATAAAGATATATAGAAATCGAAGAAAAAGGCATGGAAAAACATATTGAAGCTGAGCTCCCAAAAACAAAAAGAATATGAAGGAGAATATGATAATGCTGAAGTGAAATTGTCAACCGGAATATTATTAGATAAAGAAGTACAGAGCATAGATATTCGGCAAACGGAGAAAAGAATAGAATATGCTGAAAGTATTTTTATATATGAAAGTTGATGACTATTTTATTGAGATAAAAGTTGAGGGCAAAGACAGCAAGGATATTCAGGAAGTTTTGAGTATGTTTGTAGCTCCGGATTATGAAGAGCATGTAGAGCCAAAATATATTTTTGATTTAGATGCAAATGTAAAGTTCACCGTCGGTGAAATTGAAAACGGTATATATACAAATAAGATGCTTAACTTAAAAAGTTGACGGTAAAGCTAATGATTTAGGTTTAGAAATGATGAGGAAATTAAAATAAGTTTTGATATAATGATTCTGACAGAGCAGATATGAGAGTCTGTAAAAGAGGTCTTAAATAAAGGTGATTATTTTGTAGATATGCATGCTACTACACCTGATAATAAATTAGCTATTTCAATATTTGTTTATAAATCCGAATATGATTTTGAATACATTCCTTGAAAAAGAACTTAATAAACTGAAAAAGACTTTGATTCAAAAAGAAAATAATAGAGTTATTTGGAGAAGAGGTTCCGGGCTATAGAATTTAAAAAGGTTTATTATGACGGAACAGCAACCATAGATTTAGCATTTATAAAAAGAGGAAAATATATAACCATTATTTCTTCAGGGGGAGAATATTCATTGGCACCAAAAAGACGGATTTAAATTATTTGAAGTATTAGATAAACAAGTCGAGATTGATAGTGATGAAACAACAGATTCATCAGAGAGTATAAATGATGGGGAGGAAGTTGATAATAATTTTGAGTTTTCTATCGGTGAGATAAATAACGGTATCTATACAAACAAGATGTTCGGAATCAGATTTGATGAAAAATCACTTGGCATGAAGATAAAAAGTAGGGAAGAAGAAAAATAATAGATTTTATAGTACCGATGAAAAAGTGGGATATTGATGAGGTATCGCAACTTCTGGAAAAATGGTGACAAGTTTGTGGATATGCGTGCAGATATTGAAAAATAAAAAGTATATTAAGCGTCATTATAAAAAGGAGGATACACTAAAAGGACCTAGACAGTTATATAAACAGGCAAATGGCTGGCTTTAAAAGGATAAATATGACATGAAGGGTATATACCTGAGATCAAAAAGGTGAGGATGAATTTTTGGGAGAAACCTGAACATATATAAGTCTACACGCAAATATATATGGACGGGACTTATATGAAAGAGCTGTATATTTAAAAGTTGGGAAATTATATTGTTGAGATATCTGCATTTGCCGTGATGAGTTATCAGCAAAGCAAAATGATTGATGCAATCAGTAAAATTGAGGAATAAATATATTTGGAGGAGACTATGAAGAGAATTTTTAAATTAGGAATACTGGCTGCTGCTTTATCACTTTGTTTTCAGGGATGCGGTATAAAAGCAGGTAGAAAAACAAGTGAAACCGAAGAGTCATTTAAATCTGATACAAATAAAAGAATCCGTTGAGGATACAACTGAGGTTAACGACTTGAAGGTACTCTTTGTGCTTGGAAGTATAAGTGATAAAGTTTATTCAAATAAGATGCTCAATATAAAAGTTTGATATAAGCAAAAACAAGTCTGGAATTTGTAAGTGATGAAGGACTAAAAGTATGGGAAATGACAGCATAGAAAGATCGGATGTAGCTGCCGTAAAGAAGCATATTGAAGACGGCAAATCATTTATAGATATCGTTTGCAGTCGACAATACCGATACTACAAAGAGAATCAGTGTTTCGTTGGCAAAAATAATGTGTTAATGCCTATGGACGAATATTTGGATGCACAAAAAGAGATAACGGAAAGTCAACTTAGTAAAGTCCCCTAAAGATCAGCTAAAAAGTTCAGAGGTAAAAGAAATCGGATGCATATTTTCTCGGTAAGGAATTATCATGTTTGGATATTTATGTGGATACAACAGTTGCAAAAACAGTGTCAGAAATATCTCTTTGTAGTAAAGGATGATTACATGATGATTATAGTATCAAGTGGAAAGGATGAAAAAGAGGCACAGGCCGGACTTGATTTATTTCAGAAATACGAATAAATCATATTAAACCTAAATTATCTTAAATAAAAATTAATACAAATCCTAAAGCTTTTTATATGTTCTGTCTTGTATAATCAGTACGAAAAAAAGTTATATAAAACGGAGGACATTATGAGAAGAAGTTTTTAAATTGGCGGTATTGGCTATAGCATCGGTATTGGCTGTAACTGCATGTGGAGGTAACAAAAAGGCTGAAGCAACAGTGGGAAGTGAAAGTGTTTCTGAAGCACAAAAGTAAAGAAACAAGCGCAGAAGCAGCTACTGAAGAAAAAGAAAGAAGAAAAGCAGCGCAGAAGCTTCAAGTGAAGCCAATATCCCTGCAGAGGATTTGGCAGGAGTTACTGCAGATAATGTTTATACAAATAAAGGCATTAAATTTAAAGTTTGATGCCACAGCCAATGATATGAGAATAGCAGATCAAGCTGAGCTTGAAGCTATGGGAATCCAGTCTGAAGGAAAAACTGGAACTTTATGCTTACAACAATAATTATACTAAAATAGCTATGATAGGCATATTGGATGAAGGTACAGATTTAAAGACCTACATGGATGAGTATATTGAAACAACAAAGAAAAATAATGAGGCCTTAGGAAAGGATGCTTTAAAGATTGAAAGCACTACAACAAAATTAATGGACAAGGATGTACCTGCTATAGTTGCAGATTTAACTATGGGTGGAGTAACTCAGTATACAACTCAGGCTTTTGTTGAGGTTGGAGGAAGAATATATACAATTGCTACAATCACAACAAATGCTGAAGAAAGCTCTAAAGGACTTGATATGTTTACAAAGGCGGAGTAAACATTATTTATACTAAAAAGGCATACCTTGAAAAAAGGTGTGCCTTTTTGGTTGAACAATTTATTTTTATTTTAATAGGTGATATACTCAAATAAAAAGTATAATTTGTACTATGGAGGAAAAATGAAGAAGAATATTAAACTTATAATGGCGGGTATTGTAGTTTTGTCTGCTCTTTTTCCATAACTGCTTGTGGAGGTAACAAGGCCGATAACAAAGCTGAAAGTAAGACAGAGAGTCCTGTTGCAAGTACTGTAGAAAGCACTGCTGAGCGCGCAAAACAATGAAGATATGAACGGTACGATATGACGGAAGTATATATACCAATAAAGTGTTTAATATAAAGTTTGATGCTAAGTCTGTAAATATGGAGATGGTAAGTGCCGAGGATCTTAGTGATATGCAAAAAGACACATGATGATACATTAAAAATGTATGCACATGACACTGCAAACGGCAGCTCTGTATTATTCGGACTTGTAAATATAACCTCGGATTTAAAGGCATATATAGACGGAAATATAGCGAAAATCAATAAGGATAATGAGGGTGCGGGAGATATTAAGGCGGAAAGTACAACTATAAAAATTTTTGGGTCAGGATGCTCCTTTGTATAAATGCAAAGTTAACCGCAAAACGGTGTTACACAGTATCATACACAGGTGTTTTTAGAGTCGGGAAAGGATGTATCAGTTATAGTTATAAATGCTAAAGACGAAAAGGTTGTTAAAGACTGTTTGAACGCCTTTACAAAAGCGCAGTAACTTGGAGTGTATATGTTTTTGGGATAAGATAAAAGATGCTTTTTCATCTAAAAAGTGTTGATAATAAAGAAAATAAATCGGTTGAAACAGTTAAAAACAGATTTACCATGTTGGTAAAGAGCTGTAAAAGATACGGGAAGTATAGTACTTGAAGGATATGTTCACGGTACGGTAAGTAAAGAGGAAGTAACCGTACTTTTTAAAAGTGGTAAAAGTATCTCATCTTAAAATTGCAAAAGATTACAGACAGTGCAGGAAATGATTTGGAAGTAATAAAAGATTCGCATGCAAACATATGGTTTGAACATATAGACGAGTCGGATGATTTTTAAATATGCTTTACTTACAAATATAGAATTTCAGATAGAATCCGATGTGAATAAGGCGGTGGAAAATCCATACATACTTGGGATTTCTATATGAATATGATAATTACTATAAGGATGAAGATTTTGTAAATCTATTTTTCCGTGAAATGGTAAGTGCACATTATCTGTTACCCATACATATGTCGGGAGATTTTTAAGGGCAGCGGAGAGACTGTTTTAAAAAGATACAAAAATAAATATTTACGGTATAAATCTTGAAGGTGGAGTAACTGCACTTCCTGTATTTACAGACTGGACTGCTTTGAAAAATTGGGCGGATAAAGGACCTGCAAATTGGAAGCAGGAAACAATCATTGTAAGATTCCCCGGATATTTTTGGGATGTTTAAAGAATGACGGTGGATTTATTATTAATCCTTACGGTCCCGAGTCTTTTTATATGAACTCGGAAAATATCAACAGTATAGTTAATTCACCCGGATACCAAAGCCAATTTGGAGAAGCGGTGATAGAAAAAGGTTACAAAAAGGCGGTGAGGAAAATCTTTTGGTATATCCTTCAGATAATGAAGAAGTATCAGCTATAAAAAAAGAGATTGATTGCCTTTTGGAAATGCTCATAGTGAGATAAATTTAATAGACATGATGCTTAGGGTGGATGAGACAGGTACAAAATCATATCTTATAATAATGGATATAGATGTTGAAGATGTCAGAAAATACTATAAGAGTGTTTATGAGAGTTGTAGAGATTTGCTTAGAGAAGTGGTATATCTGGATTTTGCCACTTTAAAACAGGCAGATTTTTGCAAGTAATATGATGAAACAAGAGCCTTTATATAAAAAAAGAATTAGGCTAATTATTAATGATTACAGAAGAGAGTTTAAAAAAATATTTACATTTTAATCACATTGTTGTAATATCTTATCAGAATTTAGTCACAGATGGATTCTAGAATACTGGGAATTATTTATTACACGGAGTGATGACAATGAAGAAAAATATTTTTATACCTGTATTATTTTTATCGGTAATGATGACTGCCTGCAGTGGCAAAACTAATGCCGAGACAACTGCCTCAGGCGGAAACAACTGTAGTAGAAAGTACTACCGAAGTACCCACTACAGAGGAGACTACCACACAGGCTGAAGTAATACAGGAAGAGACACATGCCGAAGATGATATACAATATTACAGAGGCAGAAAAGAAGATTCAGTATATACAAATGAAGTTTTCAATATCAGGTTTGATGCGCCTGCAAATAATTACAAGATGGAAAGCAGAGATAATATCGCTCAGATGAGAGATATTTTTATAAAGCAAGCCGGTATGACACAGGAAGAAGCGGATGAAAGTATATATATGGATTTATACGCTACCAGTGAGAACGGTACAGGAGTCAGCAATGTAAATGTTGTGCAGAAAAGATGGGTACACCTTTTGAGACTGAAACCGAATTGGAAGATGTTGTAGCCAAACCCAGGAGCAGTACAAAAGCTTCAGGTATGGTAAATGTCAGTGTGGAGAGTGCCAAGGCAATGTTTAACGGTAGAGAAACCATAGCAATGAGTGCTACGGATACAAGCGGTGATTATACCGTGTACAGAAAGCAGATCTATATAAAGTCCGAAACTTCATGGCAATTATTACAGCGAGCAGTACTTCTGAAGAAAAAGCACAAAAGGCTTTTGGATGCATTTACATCATTGAAGTAAATTTTTATATTTTTAAATGCTTGGACAGGTTGATTTTTAACCTGTCTTTTGTTTATATAAAGTTATTTTTAATTTATAATATTTATTGTACATATTTATATAAAATGATAGAATGTTATAAGTAAATATTATTTCAATAAAATTATTAAGAAAATATTTTTATGCTTAGGAGTAGCGTATAGGTACTTTAGTGTGTTGATGGGAGGTAGCTTGCATGGGGACGTAATCTAAAAATTTAAATACTTTCTCAAGTTTATGAATTTTATAGGAAATTTATAAACTATTTTAAGACCTCTTTGTATAAAAAGATGTCTATAAAGATAATGTTTAAGAAAAATGTTGGAGAATATATAGAATGGTAGAGAAGAATTATGAGAAAAATAGAAAAATTTTTAGTATATTAAAAATACACTGCAGGAGTCATTAGCCGCCATGGTCATAACCACGGCACCTTATTTTGGGAGGGATGAAGCCAAAGCATCTATCCTTGTAGACAATGCTGAACTGATCCGGGAGCACCTACAGGTGCAAAATAGCGGAATAACGAGAGTGAAATGAGTCGGGTGGACATTTCACTGCATATGATTATACTCACCTATGGTCAGTCACTTGGTACTGTATACAGATATGGAAAATGTTACAGCCTCAAGTCAGAATCAGTTTTTCAAACTATCAGGATGGTTGGGGAGGAAAATTTTTAATTATCCTAATGGAAATACTCATTCGGTAGTAAGTGATCCTGTAAATATTCATGGGATTTCATTATATCCGGGATATTACACATTGAATCAATATACATTTGATATTGGTGCGATTCTTGATCCGGATGCTGTATCAGTTGATCCAAGAAAGACTTTTGGTATGGGAGGTAACTATAAAGCATCAAAATCGGCATTTGGAGCAAACTGGTGGTCCACCTATATAGGATTTGGACAGACTGGAGAGCATAAGGAAGCTAATCCTACAGATATGATGCCTGTAATATCTCCAAGAGATATAAAATATGAAGCAGATGGATTTACATACCCTGCACCGGGAAGAAGTAATAATCAATCTGATACTGCTACACCGCTCTGATCATAATGTTATGGGAATCTATAATGACAGTATAGGTTCAAATATACCAAAGGGAAATGGTAGAGTTGTTGAAGTTAAAAATACCACAAAAATATGTGGATTATGTAAATGCAACACGTGGTCCAGGCACTGCATCAAGTAATGATAAGATAGAAGTCAGGATGGAAGTAAAGCTCACAGCAGACAAGCAAAAACTTCTTATTGTATGGACAGGTTATAATCCTAATAATTATCCGGTAGAATTTTGGATAGGAGCACAGTCTGATTCACAGATTGCCGGAACAGATGTGGCACCTACAATAGTTACTGCAGACCATACAAGACTTCATATGATGGATTATTATAACCAAAAATAGCTATAGTGGCAATATTCCACAACCGGGTGGAGGTAGTATACCATCAGGTTCTACATCACTTTATACTATGCCAAATTTTGCGAATATACCAAATGTATTTAAAAAGACCTGATTCATTGACAGATCTGGATATAGAGTTGGTAGCAGGAGAGGGTAGAGTATGGGCAGGAGATAACCAAAAAGCCAAATAACTTGGGTCATGATAACTTTGTCTTCGGTCAAAATGCCGATAAGAATCTTCTGGTTCAAAAATATGATGCTGCAACTGCCTTTTCAGGTAGATTGAATATGGCTGCAGGACAGAGTGCATCTACAACCTTTAGAGTCTCTATGAGAGCGGCAGTGTACTATGTAGATCCTTCATATACAGGAACTGATTCAAATGGATATATTGCACAGCCTTTTAAAGATATACAAACTGCTATAACAGCTATGAAGTCTACAGGAGCTAAAAAGGGTTATGTATATGTAATGTCAAGTGATGCCAATCCTGTATTGGTAAACAGCACTATTACAGTACCGGCTGATTTGGATGTACAGATAGAAACCAGCCCTTATAAGACTACTGCAATAGCAGGAAAGACGACAAAAGGTGTGTATGAAATTGGAGATCCTATAAATAATGATACAAGTGTTATCAGGCGTGATCCTTTATTTACAGGTGATATGTTTAAGATGGATCAGGCTAATTCACATCTTAGTTTCTACAATATAAATATAGATGGAAACAAGGCAAATGTTACTGCAAAAGCCCCTATGCTACATGTTACAGCCGGTAGGGTAACAATAAGTGACAAGACCAGCTTATATGGTGCAAAGGTTGCAGGAACAATAGATACTGATGGTGATGGAACAAAGGATAAGTATGAGGCTGATGCATCTGCAATCTTTGTAGAGGCGGCAGGAGAGCTTAGCTTTGACTGCAGAAGCAGATTCTATAAGTATTTCAGATAATGAAACAGAAGTAGATACTGCTGAACTAAATCTTAGGGCTCCTTCAGCGGTCGCTATAGGAAACTCAAGCGTTACTACAAGAGCTGATATAAAACAATCAAAATATAGCAATGCCATTAAAGCTATATGGTAATGTAGATATTCAAAATAATAAAATAAAGACTACAACAGTTGTTGGTGGCGTACCTACTACCAACGAGGCAGATGGAAATGTGGCACTGGGAGTTTCAGAGCTTTTAGTACCAAGTGGAAAGAAATTTAGTGGAACTGTAGGTGTTTCTGTCAAAGAATTACCAAAAGGAGATACCCTCAGGTAGAGCAATAGTTGACTATGAAGATAGAGCAGCAGGTATCTACTATACTTCCATATTCAGCAGGTAATTTCAAAGCTGATGCAACAGGTACCAGCAATGCAGTCGGAATACCTACTTATATGGCTGTGGATAATGCGACCGGAGATGACTTAACATCTGCACCGGATCATGAAAATTCACTTGGTATATATCTTCATACATTAAGATATAACTATACTGTAACTTATGTAGATGAAGATGGTATGCCTCTTTCTGCAAAATCATGGCAGTGTGAGTGCAGCTACAAATAAGATTACTCTTGATAATACACTTACTCAAATTGGTGGCTCAGCAGTTTATCAACACAATCCGACAGCTTCACCTGCAGAAACAGGTGGTAATAGTGGTGAAAATGTGACAGCACATTATAGCTGGAGAGGTGTTGCAGGAATTCCGGTTGAAATAAATGTACCTTCATATCCTGGACTGGTAGTAGCAGAAGTTACAGGAATACCTACAGGAGTTACCGGTGATAATTTTACAAACACTAATGGAAAAATAGAAGGAAAGACACCTGAGCAAAATGTAGATATTGTTATCAAGTATAGAAAAAATGAGGTAACATATCACTTTGATGCGGCAGGAGGTGCTCCAACCCCGGGAGACAAGACTGAGACCACCTATATTTCAGGAGTACATCATTCTACACTGGGAAGCTTACCAACACCTACAAAAACAGGATATACCTTTGGAGGCTGGTATGTATTCACAGATAATGATGGAAATGGTAAGTATGATAAGCCTACCACAGATCCTGTTACAGGAGTAGTCAGTGCTAATGATGGAGATCCTTTTACAGGAACAACAGCACTTGCAGGATATTATGATGCAATGAATACTCTGGATCCTGTATACAACCTTGTAGCAAAATGGGTAGGAGACGGTACACCATGGAATATAGATACAAGACATAAGAATGATAATGCAGCTTTGGAACTTAATTTTGGAACTGAGCATGATACAAGACTTATAGAAGAGTCTATATATAAAGATCCATTGACAGAAATTGGAGTTACTATACCGGGATATAAAAAGAAGACCGTAAGTAATACTCCGGCGAATGTTGGAACTAGAGCACCTCTTACAGATGCACATCCACTCAGATATACTATTGACAGTATGCCGGCAAAGAATATAAATGTGGTGTATAAGTATATGGTAGACAGTACAGCAACATTTAACTATACCGTTGAACATGTTGATGGTGGCGGAAATGCACTGAGAGCGGCACATACTATAGTAAAAAGAGCTGAACAGCCAATTAATGCACAACCTGAGAATATCTCAGGCTATACATTTGATCACTATGAAATAGATCACAGTACAGGATGGGATCTCACATATTGCAAGTGGAGATAATCCAAGACTTGTAGGACTTGATGGTGCAGCAGGGAACTTAATTGTGTCTGACAACCCACTTTCTACATCACCAAATCCGGGAGTATTTGCGGCATATATGCCAAATCAGGATGTGAAGATAAAATATGTTTATACATCAGATTCAAGTTCAAATCTTGTAAGAAGATACTTAGATGCGTATAGAGATAAGGTGCTTGATAGTGGTATCACACAGGTAACACCGGGAACTACATATAATTTATCTATAAATTATACGGATAAGCTCTATGGATATACTTGGGATCCTGCAGTATCAAGGGTTGACTTTACACCTACAGGATATGGCGAAAGCTTCAATCCAACAAATGGAGATATAACAGGAACTATGCCTTTAGCTTTAAGTGGTGTAAAATGGTATAAGAGCTGATTATAGACTTGGACTTGATCTTTCAAAATGGAGAGATGTAGAGTTTAGAGTTACTACAGATCCCTAATTTCAATCATGGTAGTATAAATCCTCTTGCAGCAGGTGCACCTACCAAGGTTTTAGTAAGTGATGGAAGCACTGCAGGAGATGCGGCGGCTTATAATTTTCAACAGACTTCAGGCCGAGAATTATGTGCTAACTACCAGTGCAAACAGATATTATATGTTTGAAGGCTGGTATATGGATGCAGCAGCAACCACACCGGTAACCGGAACAACTTTCTGGAATACAGATACTACACCAATAATAATTTACGCTAAGTTTGTGGAGGACCCAAGTAAGTGGTTTGATATAAACTTTGTAGCAGGAAGCAATGGTTCTATTTCAGCACCGGCTACATTACATACACCATTTGATTATACTTGGGGACAGATTACACCACAGCTTCCAACAGCTACACCGGTAATAAATTATAACTTTAATGGATGGGATGATGCAGCAGGTAACCATATGTTAGCTTCATCAACTCTGACAAATCACGCTACATATACAGCTATATTTGGAAAAGATCCTAATACATGGGGAACTAATGTAGGAGGATTTACTCCAATAGGAAGAATAGGTGGAGATGGTAGTGGAGAAATTGAAATAAGAGGAAGCAAACCTGGAAATGTATATGTTATTTCTAAGCCGGATGGTGAAATAGTGGCAGTAGTCACAGGTGATCCAAGTGGTAATACTACTACAGTTCCTGATTTAATTCCGGGAGCACATTATAATGTGCAGGAGGGAACTCCGGATACAGTTGCAAATGTTGGTGGAAATGTTTCAGGTATTACCGGAACATCAGTTTCCACACCTCAGGATGTATTTATTCCTACAGTAGATAATAACTACAATGTAGGATATGATCCTGATAATGACGGAATGGCACAGATTGTGATAAATCCGGCAGATCCTGACTCTGATTATGCCCTAATAGATGAGTCCGGAAATGTTGTGACTATCCTGGAAGTGACAATGGTTGGATGACTCCGGTAGGAAATAATCCGTCTACAGTAACATTTAATAACTTGAATCCAAATGAAACCTATACGGTTGTTGCAAAGAAAAACATGGTGATGCTACACTTGCAGATCCTCTGATAAAAGCTCCTGACGGTTCACAGATAAATGCAGAACCCCGGAGATATGGCAGAGGTAGTTAGTATATTGTAGAAACAAGAAATGGAATTATTGTTTCTGTAAAGGACAATATAGTAAATTCAGATGAATTTAATGAAGCACATGCAGGAGAGACAGTTACTATTCATGCAGATCCTATAGATGCAAATGGTAAGAACTTCCTATATTGGAATGTATTGGCAGGAAGAGCAGTTGGAGTAAGTGGAAATATCACATATGCTGACTATTCATTCCAGTTATCAAATTCAAATATAGTATTAAAGGCAGTTTATGAACCGACAAAGATAATTGGAGATGATGCCGATTTACATGAGGAACTTAGAGGAAAGGCAAGCCAGGGAGAGTTTGGTCTTGAGCCTAATCAGATTCCTACACTGGCAAATCATTTGACAACTCCTGGTGACAGAGATCTTCAATCCATAAATGGAGCTAATGTAGACTATAGAGTAATCTTTGATAAGAGAGATACTACAAACGCAGAGTCAAGCCTTGTAAAACCGGTATCTATATCCGGATCAGACCATCCTACTGCTTATACTGCTGCATACTCACTTGATATAAAACTTGAGAGATATGTTGATGGTAGAAGAGTGGATGCAGGAATCATAGCTACAGCATCTAATGCTACAGTGGATGTAATTGCCCAACTCCCTGCAGCAGATATTGATCAGCTGGATTATCAGTTATTTGATATTACATCAGGTACTCCTATCGAGATAGCACTTACTACAGATGTTGCAAATAATGCCGGATTGATTAAGTTTACAGGAAAATCTATTGCACACATATGTAATGGTTTACTCAAAGACGTTTAAGGTTACATTTATTGATAATGTACCGGTACTTGACCACAGATATTTGAATGATACATCTAGAAACTTCTACAAACAGTTTAAAGTTAGAAGAAAAGAAAATGTAGAGGATGCTTGGTATTCATCAGATTATACAGTGGTAACAGATTATGCCCAAAATGACGTACCAAATGCACTTGAGACTCCATTTGATGATATTTATGGTGTAACATATACTTATGAAAAATTGGTCAAAGAATGATAAAACATTGAAGGTATATGACACTACAAAAGAAGTTACAAAAGAGAATCTACTATCTATGCTTACTATTCAAAACAATAAGCCTATGGTGGATAAGGCAAGAATAGACCTTGGAAAAACTATTGAAGAGGCATATGATTTGATGTATGACCCATATCTTAAGGCAGGTGAAGCAGCTAATGTACAGGAAGCTATTGATACTGCTAAAGAGGTATTAAGACGTGCCAGAGGCCTCATTGCTCCTGATGGAAGTACATATCTTAGAATGTCTAATTATCCTGAACTTCAGGCTGCTATAGATGCACTTAGAGAGGTTTTGGATAGATATAGAGACAAATCCAAGGGTAGAATGGATGAAAGAATGAGAAGAACCGGTGGTGCCAGTGGTGGTGGTAATTCATCAAACGGAAGAGGAAGCAAACTTTGGCACCGGGAGAGAAGTCACAACAAAATACAGCCATTAATGAAAACAGTAATGTAAGAGCATTTGTACTTGGTGTAGACGGAAACTGGGAAAGAAATAGCGTAACAGGTGGATGGTCTTTCGTACTTAACGGAGGAACACCTATAAATGATATGTGGGGTATGATCGTATTCAATGATAATACCGGAAAGAAAGTATCACGCTGGTATTACTTTGATGGTAAGTCAACCATGGCAACAGGTTGGACATATGACTCAAAGAATGGTAGCTGGTATTATATGAACACAACAGAAGGTCCTGAACTTGGACAGATGGTAACAGGTTGGGTAAAGGATCCTACGACAAATAAATGGTATTATATGAATGATAATACAGGAATTCTTAGAAACCGGCTGGCATTTAGATAAGCAGGATGGCAGATGGTACTACCTTGACCGAAGCGGTGAGATGCTTCTTGGATGGCAAAATATTTCAGGAAAATATTATTATTTTAATACTGTCGTACCACAAAAATCCTATGAATGGGATGCAAATGCGTTTAAATGGAACTATTTGAATAATAATGTCAGACCATATGGCTCTATGTATGCAGGTGAGAGTACACCTGATGGATATAGTGTAGATGCTAATGGAGCATGGATTCAGTGACATAGGAGATGAAATGAAAAGAAAAACAATGATAACAAGATTTGCCATGTCACTGTTCTGCGAGTATGGTTATGACTGTACTCGCACCGGCAATGCCGGCATATGCAGCAGGCTATAATTATGTAAATCATAATTTAAATACAGCTGCTACAAAGGCAGTATATGGTGGAATTACGGCAAATATGGAGATGTTACACCCTAGAGACGGATATTTGGGATTTGATTTTACCACATTGAATCTCTTCTGATATCAGGATGGGTAAATAATACTAGTAGCAACAGGAAACCGGAGATCATATAGCAGATCAGACATTGCCTTTTTACGGGAACATCATTTTCCCTACAGCTACATTTTGATGGAAAAAGTTGGATAAGTGATTCCGATTTTTGATTTGGACGGATATGAGATAGCCGGCTATAATCAAGTTCCTCTAAAGGAAAATATTCTTGGATATCCAAGAAGTAGTCAAATAGAGATACCTACAATTACAAATCAAGGTGCTGTGTATTATGCAGAACTTAAATCTGATGGTAAAAAGTTTGACTATGTAGTCGGATATAAGGGTGCAAATGACGGTCATGGAAATGAATATTATCTTCCGGGAAGCAAGTACGATTTTAATGCATCAACAATGGATGCTGCTCATACCTCAGTGATAAATCCCTATTGCAGAGAATACAGCTACCACAGGTGGAAAAGAGGTACTTACAGGCTTCCAAGCAAATGCTAAACCAATAATCGGATACGAAGTGGTAGGAAGTGAAGTAAATCTATATAAGAGCGGTACAAATACAGCTTGGAGTGGTAATCCCGGATTTAGTGTAACCAATGAAAGAGTTGGTGAAACTACTATAAATAAGGATACATTTATTACATTTAGATATGCTCCCAAGCAAGATACAAAAATTTAAACTAACTGTGAAGTTGATAATTATTATGACTATGAAGAGCATCCTGTAGCCGGAGTAACTATCGGTGAAGGTGTAACTGTTCTTGCCGGACAGCTAAAAAGAAGTGGTAGTCCAAGAAGTATTACCAGACCTGTAAGTAAGTACTATTATGCAACTCAGGATGTAAACACTGATAGTACAAACAAAGGCAAAAAGTGGTACATATAATCTGGATGGTTCAGGAAATATAGATTTGAATCGGTGCGGATGTAGAATATATTTTGGATCCTACAAATCCTGTTGAAATAGAATATACATATATTAAATCAACAGATCCTGCACAGTGCAGCAAATTATGGAAAGTTCTTTGATGTATCAGGAAATGTGATGGATATTATGATACCATTTGCATTTGATACTAATCCGTCAAACTTTACACCTATAAATGTAGCAGGGATTAGCAGACGGATATAAACCACAGGGTCAGATGTTAAATCAAAAATGTGACCATAAAAGTATAATTACATTAAGAACCTAACTACTATAGAGGAATCACTGTAAAACTATGTAGATGAAGAAGGAAATGACATCAATGACAAAGTTGTGGATGCACTTGGTAGCTGTAGCTACACTTCCTGCAAGCCCCGCTATACCGGTTGTAGGTACAGTATATAAGAATGCTTCAACAGGGAATTTATTTATAAGAGTGGACAGTACTACAGCAGCAAGCTATAGTATACCACTTCCAAAGCTGGATACATATATATCATATGATACTTCTCCATCAGGAATACCGGGAGTAGAACCGGAGTCAACTGCTGCTTGGGATAATACATTTACTCCTCTTTCAGGCGATATTACAAATGAACTGAATCCCGGTGGTGCACAGGCTTGGACAGCTACAAATCAGGTGCTTAGGGTAAATTCGGCAGCAGGAGTAGGCAAAAATATTTCTGTAACAATTACATATAACAGAGACATTGGTTCTATAGCGGCTATAAATCCTTTAGCAGGTATGGGCGGTAAGCTGATGGTTCCTGCTTATACCAACAATATAGGACTTTTAGTTCCGGAGCATGAGTACGGAGGCGGTACTTATCCGACTGATACAGCATTCGTGGCAGCAGGATTAGCAGGTCAGCCTATAGAAGATACTCATTCTTTGCCTAGAGTGAAAAATATCACAGCAGGAACATATCATGTAAATATTACAGACAGTGACTTGCCTACACCGGTTCCGGATCAGGGATATAGATTCAGAGGTTGGAAAGATGACTGATGGTAACTGGCTTTCTGTAAACAGCTTTGCAGATGATGATCCGCTATAACACCAAGAAGTCTCCCCTGCAAACAGTTTGGAGCAAAAACCAAAGTATAGGAACAGTAACAGTTAATGCAGTGTTTGAACTTGATCCAACAAGATGGAAAAAGTTTAAACTTGTTTCCGGTGATAACCACGTAACATTTAACAATGGTAATGAAGCTAGTGTTTTAACTTATGATTATACACATAATACTGCAAGAACAAATATTCCTTCATCAGATTTGAATGAGTGGATAGATGAGTCTGCAGGTAAATTGACAGTGGAAAGCGGATATACACTTACATGGTATGATAAGAACTTTGCAGAGGTCGATTTTGCTACAATAAACTTAGCAGATTATCCTGACGGATATACATCACAGCCTATGGTAGAAATACTTTGGCAACTGCACTCTATGTGCCGGAAGTAACTCCAAGTTTAGATAGTACTACAGGAGCTCCGGTTATAGCAGTAGATGCTATATCACCAACTGCAATGAGCGTTGGATATAACTATGTAGTTGCAGATAGGGATGGAAATGTAGTTGCTTTATTAACAGGAGCACAGCTTTTATCAAATAATGGAAAGATATCAGGCTCAATGCTTCATCTGGGAGAAAGCTATAAAGTATATACAGCAGATACTACAACAGCCATTAATGTAGGAAATCAGGGTTCCAACAACAGGCATAAGTGCACCTTCTACAGTTATTACAATACCTACAGTGTTGAATGCAACAGCATCTGAAGATCCAAGCAATGCAGGTATGGCACAGATAGTTATAGATCCTGCTGATGCAAATACACAGTACGCACTGCTTGATTCAAGCGGAAATGTAGTATATAACTTTACATCACCGGATGCTCAAAGAAAGGTTACATTTGGAAATCTTAACCGGATACAGTTTATACTAGTGCCAAGGCTCGCTTGGAAGTAACGACACACCGCAGCAAGAATAGCTGATGGAGTAAGAACAGAGAATGTAAATACAGGGAAATCTTGGTATAACAGCAACAGTATTCCCTGTAAATGTAATAGTTGATGATGCTGATTTACCGGGAACCAGCACACAGATAAGTATTGAGGAGTTAGTAAGACTTTTGCAGATTTACAGTCTGTAAGATTTGGTCAGGCGAGTAAGTATACAAGCAGAGCCTATAGACCACAATGGTGCATTATTTAAGGAGTGGAGAGTAATATCCGCAATACAGGTCAGTAATAATATCGAAAAACAATTCAAGTGGAATAATATCTTTTGGTATGCCAAGAGGACCTGTAAAGCTTCAAGCTCTTTACGATACAGGAATAAACTTTGCACCTGACTATTATCCAAATAGAAATACTTTTGATCCTGAATACTATCGGAGTAACATATCCTGTTGGTCCCACCGCATAACAACTCCCGGGACTTTATAGAATACATATCGACCAAAGAAAGGTGACAGGGAGCACATGAAAGACTTGTGCAGGATGAGAACACAGATCTTTATAAGGGAGAGTTTGAGTTTAAGGTATTTGTAGAGAGCTCAAATGATGGTGGAAATACCTGGAATACCTATACCGGAGCAGATGCACCTGTAAGTCTTGAAACAAGTATACATACAGGAGCATTGTCATCTCACAAGAAATTATAGCTTTGTATAAACTCGCTACAGATTCAAATGCTTTTAACAAGTGTACCCGGAGTATATGAGAATCCTGCAGGTGGAAGCGGATATATGGGTGAGTTTAAAGTGATAACTTTGAAACAGGTCACACATATATATTCGGATATACAAGTACAGGAACAACAGTAAGATTTGTAAGTATACCTGATATGAGTACTTTAAAGACTATTATTGTGGCACCTGGAAGTAGACTGATCAGATTACGAATCGGATTATGTTTCAGCCCTTCCAAGTAGAGGTGATACATTTGAAGACGGCAATACGGGACTTACTTGGACTTATGATGGACTAAGTTCCAGAATGGACAAGAAGGAAAGTATAAAATAAGAATATGGTAATTAATGAAGATAAGATCATATATCTTTATTATACAAATGATGCTGAATATAGAGCTAAACTTGTAGACGGACTTAATGATAGCCTTGGTAAGGTTGATAATATAATGCCTCCAAATATAAAGCAAGTGATGTAGCCGAAAGCACAGGCTAAGGCTGCAGAGGCAAGAGCGATTTTAAATAGGGCTGCTCCAAATAAGGCGTTCTCGCCGGAATTATTACAGTATTAAATGAACTTAATTCTATCTTAAACAGTATGGGAATAAGAACAAAACTTACACCAAATAATAATAAAGGCGGCAGTGGCCGTGGCGGTTCCGGGCATCGGTGGCTCTTCAAAAAGAGTGCACAAAACACTTCTACTAACAGCCTTAGAGTAGGTTTTGACGGTAATTGGCAGCTTTAAATCCTGAGGAAGCTAAGGTAAACTTAGATAATAGTAAATGGGTATTCAATCTTTCAAATGGTGGAAGAGCTAAAGGCTGGGCATATCTAAGCTATACTTTTGAAGGCAAGACAAAGTCTGAGTGGTATCATTTCGGTGATGATGGCATTATGAATTCAGGTTGGTTCTTTGAGGGCAATATGTGGTATTATCTTTCAATGGATCACAATGGATTCTATGGTGAGATGATAAAGGGATGGCATCATGATGCAAATGACGGCAGATGGTACTATCTGAATACAAGTAGTGGTGCGATGCACACTAATTGGACAAAGGTAGGAAATGATTTCTATTATTTCAATCCGACTGCACCGCACAGACATGGTTCTATGATAATAATACAAATAGGTGGAACTTTGGAAACATTGATAGTAGACCTCTTGGTTCTATGTATCAAAACGAAAATACACCTGACGGATATTATGTAAATGAAAATGGAGTTTGGAGATAAAGTTCCATGTTAAATATTGAGATGGGTTGATTTTTGACCCATCTTTTTTATTGCTTTTAATTTATCGCTGTAATGGTTTTAAAAATAAAGAGGTATTCTTTTAGATTAAGAGGGATAAAATGAAAAAGATGGCAGACTTCAGAGTCCATAACGGTCGGGTTGTTCTTGGCACTTTCCGGAGGCTTTATGGATGCTTATTCATATATAAACCGTGGAAAGGTTTTTGCCAATGCCGAGACAGGTAATATTATACTGATGACATTAAAGATATGTGAAGGAAAGTTTTTAGAATCGGTAAATTATATTATACCTATAACATCCTTTGCCATAGGAGTGGCTATATCTGAAATAATAAAGCGTAGAAAAGAAAAAATTGATATGATACATTGGAGGCAGATTCCTTTACTGCTTGAAATAGCAGCATTTATAGTTGTGGCATTTTTTTACCGCAGGATATGAACCAAATTGCCAATTCCATAATATCTTTGGTATCGGGAGTGCAGTTTGCCACATTCCCTAAAATTAGAGATGTTGTAATAGCAACTACAATGTGTACCGGAAATTTAAAGAGCGGAACACAGAATCTTTACCGTGGAATCAGTACCGGTGACAAATTGTCTTTAGAAAAGGGTTTATATTATTATATATGTATATTGATATTTATAGCCGGTACAACTTTAGGATATTTTTGCAGTAGGGCTTTTTAATGAAAAAGGCTATTTTGATTGCGGCAGGAATGCTTACAATGATTTTTTTAATGATGTTCAAGGAATTTGAAAATTGATATTTGAAAGGGGTTTTTATGTATTTTGCAAAGGAAGACAGATATGAGAAAATGAAATATGCTTATTGTGGTAACAGCGGATTAAAATTGCCGTTGGTATCTCTTGGACTCTGGCATAATTTTGGAGACCATTCCAATCTTGAAAGTATGAAGGATATTTTGTTTACAGCTTTTGACAACGGTATCACTCATTTTGATCTTGCAAACAACTATGGTCCGGCACTCGGAAGTGCCGAAAAGAATTTCGGAATTATATTAAAAGAGGATTTCGGAAAGTACAGAGACGAGATGATTATCAGTACAAAGGCCGGATATACTATGTGGGACGGTCCTTACGGAGATTTCGCAGCAGAAAGTATTTGATAGCAAGTATAGATCAGAGTTTAAAGAGAATGGGACTTGAATATGTGGATATATTCTATCACCACAGAATGGATAAGAATACACCGCTTGAGGAGACCTGTGGTGCTGGCGCAGATAGTAAACAGCGGTAAGGCATTATATGTCGGAATTTCAAACTATGACGGTGAGACTTTGGAGCAGGCTGCAAAGATTTTTGGATGAGCTTAAAAGTTCCTTTTTATAATAAATCAAAACAGATATTCAATATTTGACAGAACTGTTGAAAATAACGGCTTAAAAAGATATGGCAGGAAAATTAAAGAAGGGCATTATATCTTTCAGTCCTTTGGCGCAGGGACTTTTGAGTGACAGATATCTTAACGGTATACCAAGTGACAGCAGAGTAGCAACTGACGGAAGATTTTTAAATGAGAATAATCTTACGGAGAAGAAACTGGAAGCTATAAGAAAATTAAATGATATCGCAAAAGAGAGAAATCAAAGTCTTGCACAGATGGCACTTTCATGGGTACTTAAGGATGATGTTATGACATCGGTACTTATAGGTGCATCCAAACCTTCACAGGTACTTGATAATATTGCAGCTATAGAAAATACTTCATTCAGTGAAGAAGAATTAAAAAAAGATAGATGAAATCGTAAAAGCATATGAATAAGAAAGTACTTATTAAACTTTTTATTTCAACTCTTTATTTGAGTGCATTCACCTTTGGTGGCGGCTATGTCATTGTTACTTTGATGAAGAAAAAGTTTGTGGATGAGTATCATTGGATAGAAAATGATGAGATGCTTGACTTGGTAGCTATTGCACAGTCGGCACCAGGAGCAATTGCAGTAAACGGAGCCATAGTGGTCGGATATAAGATTGCAGGAATTTTTAGGAGTTATTGTGGCAATAGTAGCCACTGTCATTCCGCCTTTTTAATAATTTCCATTATATCCATGTTTTATATTTTGTTTAGAGAAAACAGATATATTGCTTTTTATGCTTGAAGGTATGCAATCGGGAGTGGGTGCGGTAATTGCTTCTGTAAGTTTTCAGATGGGGGTAGGTGTAGTAAAGAAAGGCTTTTTAATATCCTTATAATGTTGGCGGCCTTTGTTTTGAATTTTTATTTTAAAGTTAATGTGATATATATTATATTGATCTGTATTTTTGGTTGGAATTATAAAAACCTTTATATCAAAAAAATGTGGAGAAAAGTAAATGATTTACCTAAAATTGTTTATAAGTTTTTAAAAAAATAGGCGCCTTCAGTTTTGGTGGAGGTTATGCGGCAATGCCTATCATTCAAAGTGAAGTGGTAGATGCATATCATTGGCTTACACCTGAGGAGTTTACAGATCTCATTACCATATCTCAGATGACACCGGGTCCTATTGCAGTAAATTCAGCTACCTTTGTAGGTATCAGAATAGGCGGTATACCGGGTGCAATAGTTGCCACTTTCGGTTGTATATTGCCGTCAAGCGTACTACTTATTTTTCTTTCATGGATGTATATGAAATATAAAAAGCTCACAATACTGCAAACAATACTTTCAGTCCCTAAGACCGGCTGTGGTAGTTTTGATTGCAATATCGGGAATAAAGATATTACAGTCAGCCTTCGGATTGAACGGATTTAAAATAGATGATATCAGGCTACATATGGTTTTTATATTCGGTATATCTTTGGTACTTTTGGTAAAGTATAATAAGAATCCTATATCGGTAATGCTTCTCTCGGGAGTATTGAATCTGTTCTACAATATAATATTTCAATAAAAGATATGGGCTGCTGCAAACGCAAAAGTTTGTCAACAGCCCTTTATTAAAAAGAATAAATTTTTCGTTAGTAATGCAATTTTTATCTATTGCAATTGTGGATTTCTTGATTGATAATTAACTTGCAGAGTGTTATATGTGAAAAACAAAGAATTGGTTTAGGGAGCAAAAAAATGATTAACAGGCTTATCAATGAACTTATGGCTTACGGTATGCGTGAGTATCTTGTGGATGAAGATGACAGAGATATATTACAAACCGATTGCTGGATCTTTTTCGGTCAGATAGAGTTTGAAGAAGAAGAGGTGACTGAAGAAAGAGCGCTTGTGGATATACTCTCCGATATGTGTAAGTATGCCTATGAAAACGGTATTATTGAGGATGATACCGTAACAATGACAGATCTTTTTGATACAAAAATTATGGGACAGCTTACTCCTATGCCTTCAACTGTAAGAAGAATGTTTTAAAGAGATATATCATATAAGCAGTAAACTTGCTACAGACTTTTTATTATAAATTCAGCAAAGAGAACAAATTATATACGTACAGACCGATATTGCAAAAGGATGAAAAATGGGTTACCGAAACGGAGTACGGACCCTATAGATATTACTATTAATCTTTCAAAGCCTGAAAAAGATCCGAGAGATATTGCAAAAAAAGCCGGACAGGCAAAAGAAATCAGGATATCCAAGTTGTCTGCTTTGTATGGAAAAAATGAGGGATATGCAGGACATTTCTCGCATCCGGCAAGACAGAATCTTATATTAATTCCCATCTCTCTTGACGGAGAGGATTATTTTTACAGTACTCACCATATGTGTATTACAATGAGCATTGTATAATATTTAATAAACAGCATAAACCTATGAAGATAGATAAGGCTGTATTTAAAAAGCTTTTAGAGTTTGTAAAGCTTTTTCCTCATTATACAGCAGGCTCAAATGCAGATCTTCCTATAGTCGGAGGTTCTATACTAAGCCATGATCATTTTCAGGGTGGCGGCTATGTATTTGCAATGGCAAAGGCTGCCCTATGACAGAAATTTTGTAATTCCCGGATATGAGGATCTGAGATGCAGGTATTGTAAAATGGCCTATGTCTGTTATCAGACTTCAAGGTAAGGATATAGACAGGATTGTGGAGGCTTCCGATCATATTTTATCAAGCTGGAGGGCTTATACCGATAAGGATGCATTTGTATTTGCAGAAACTGACGGCACTCCTCATAATACCATTACACCGATTGCAAGAATGCATGGAGATTTGTATGAGATAGATCTTGTACTTAGAAATAATATCACAACTGATGAAAGCCCATGGGGTGTATATCATCCAAGTGCGGATCTTCATCATATCAAGAAGGAGAATATAGGTCTCATTGAAGTAATGGGACTTGCGGTACTTCCTGCAAGACTTAAAAAAGAAATGGCACTTCTTGAGGAGTATATTCTTTCAAAAAAGGATTTAAGAAGCAGTGAAGAATTGGAAAAGCATGCGGACTGGGTAGACGGCTGGATTGATAAATACGATATCAATTCCGAAAATATTCACGGTATTGTACAGGATGAAATCAGCAAAGTTTTTGTAAAGGTTTTGGAATGTGCGGGTGTTTATAAGAGAACGAGTGAAGGTCAGGAAGCATTTGACAGATTTGTAAAAACTTTATAATCCGGAATACTTTATAAATCATTAAGTTTGTTGTTATAAACTATAGTTGTAAGGCATTGCACTGATAAGATATAATTAGTGCGATGCCTTACATTTTTATAAGGTTTAACAACTAAAAAGGTGGTAGTATGAGAGAAAAATAAAACCTATTACAAAAAGAAAATATATCTTGTCATACTTGTTATGACAATTCTTTTCGGATTTCAAGGGAATGTATGAATATTACAGTGCAAAGATAGACGATCCTTTCCAACTGATCTCTGCTGTATTATACGGTATTATAAAACTGTTTTTTTATTTGCACCTCCGATTTCACCGAGTGATAAAGACAAATATTTTTCTATGAGATTGCAAAATGGACTGCACCTATACTTACATCCACTTTTTGTATTTACCAAAAATTTCAAATACTCTTTTACATATGAAAAAAACATAGTTGTAAATAAGATAAGCAGAAATCATATTTTGGTATTTGAGAACTCTCTTATGGGTGAAACATTGATAAATAATCTTATAGATGAAAAAAAGTTCATATAAGATATCACTTATTTCAAAAGAATTTCATAGATGACAATATGAAAAACAAGTATGAGAAAAAGGGAATTGCCGTTTATCAGACGGATTTTTGAAAACAGTGACAGAAATGAGATAAGAGAGCTATTTGCCGCACTCAATATAAATAAGGCAAAGTATATGTTTTTTTGTGCCGATGCGGATCTTGAAAATTATGCCCTGTACACAAATGTTATAAAGAGAATAAAACCTCAAAGACATATTACCTGCTATGTAAAATGTGAGTCAAAAACAGTGTCCTCATATATAGAGGATATGATAGCTCAGGAAAGAAAAAGAAGAGAGTCTAAAAAATATAGATACAGTACATTTTGATGAGAGAGATCTGACTGTAAGAATGCTTATATCGGATAAATGTGTAGCAAAAGTATATCAAGTAATTTAGAGGCCCTCTCCGGTATAGGGTGATGCAGTGACTCCTGAGCTGATTGATGAAAATATCAAAAGGATGCATATTTTAATAATAGGTATAAATGAGCTGACTTCTACATTATTAAAGTTTATTTCAAACGATATGACCATGTCGTTAAAGGAAAATACAAGGGTAAGCATCATAGACAGGGATGCGGACAGGAAGATGAAAAGAGCTCCTGGTGGACAATGAGGGGCTTAAATAATTCTTTTGGATATACAGATAATGAGTCTCAGCTCTGAAAGAAATATGATGTATGATTATCTTAAAAGTATAAAAAAACGAAACGGATCTGTCTCTTGTTTTGATGAACGAAGATATCGTTAAGAGTCTTAAAAACTTGAAGCTTTTTAAACAGATATTTTTGAAGGTGTTCCGAAGATAATAAGAAATGTATCAAATATAGATTTAAGTTATGTATTACCTAAAAAAATAATGATAATATAAAAATTTTCGGAGATGTTTCGCAGATTATGACAGAAGATGTTATGATAAGGGCGGCACTTGATAAGAGAGCAAAGCAGTTTAATGACAGCTATAACATATCTTCAGCGGCAGCAGGTATGGGAGATGGACAGAAATGGAATGAGCTCTCATATGTGAAGAAGACATCTTCAAGATTATCTGCCGCACATGACAGGATAAAGGAAGAGATAGTAAGAAAGATATTTTCAGATAAATCTGAGGATGAGATAAAAAGCTTATCTGAATTTAAAGTTTGAAGAATTCAGTGCACTGCAGGAAATCAGAAAAAGTTGATAATGAAGAGTTCAAGGAAAAAAAGTTTTGTGAATATCTAAAAAGAATGCTCCTGTACTTGATTTCTTATCAAGACTTGAACATAAGAGATGGTGTAACAGCTATTATGCTATGAACTTTAAGTATGGTGAAAAGAAGGATGAGAACCTAAAGACACATCCATGTTTGATAGATGATTGGAAAATAATAATAGGTGAAAAGTTTGACACCTGCCATCCGGAATATGATTTATTATCGGTATTTACTTTATTTCAGAGAGAGGATTGAGAATGGAAAAAGAACAAAATCACAGGCAAAATGTAGATGAAATGCAAAAAGGCGGCAAATGAATATAAAGGAGAAAAGTTATAAGTATGACGCCTTTATAAGCTATAGGCATGTGGAGCCTGATCAAAGTATAGCTAAACAGGTTCACCAGATGATAGAGACATTTAAAGCACCTCAAGGAATTTTTATCAAAAACGGTAAAAGGCCTACATTCAGAGTGTTTCGTAGACAGAGAGGAGCTTGCCGCAAGGGATTTAAGTGCTTCCATAGAAGAAGCGCTTGCAACAAGCAGATACTTTAATTGTTATATGTTCAAAAGAGAACTCCGCTTTCAGAGTGGTGTCAAAGAGAAATAGAGACATTTAAGAGTTTGCACGGTGAGGAGAGGATAATCCCCAGTACTGATAGAGGGTGAGCCGGGTGAAGCTTTTCCTCTGCCGTTAAAAGAGTTAAAGGGTGAGGAATCTGTAAGCGAGATACTGGCGGCAGATATAAGACCGGATGAGACATTAAATGCTGATTTTGAGGGTTATGAAGCTTTGCAAAATAACAATAAAGCAAAGTTAAAAGAGCTTACAAAGAAGTCTTTAGACATATTAAAAACAGAAAAATACAGAGTAATGGCAACAATTCTCGGCTGCAGCTTCGGAGATCTAAAGCAGAGAGATAAGGAGAGAAAAAGCAAAAGAATTTATGACTGTTTCTACTGTATGCAGGGAGTGGTATTTTTGATATTCGGTCTGTTTATGGCAAATGCTTATCAAAAAGGCGGAACTTGCCAGACAGGAGGCGGTGCAGTCAAATGCAAGCATACTTATGAAAAGGTCTAAGGACTTTACAAAAGAGGGAGATTTTATAAAGGCTGTTTTAGTGGCGAAGGAAGCTATGAAGTCTATAAAACCTGATATGAAATATTATGATACTTTGAAGGCTGAAGAGGATACGATATTCAACAGTATGATATATCACAGCGGAGCTTCAACATTGACTTCCATATCTACTAAAAAAATATCTTTTACATATATGGATGTAAGTAAGGATGAAAAAAATATGTAGCTTACGGATTTGATAACAATTATACGGCAATTGCAAGTGTAGATAACGGAGAAGTATTAAAAAAATCTTGCCGGGTCATACTCAGCAGGTGAAGGTGGTGAGATTTTCTAATGACAATCGATATCTGGCATCATTTTCATTTGATAATACATGTATTATATATGATGTTGAAACAGGTGAAGAAAGGGCAAAGATAGAAACCGAGGGTGTACTCTATGCTTGTCAGATTTTTCAGAAGATGATTCAAAACTGACACTTATTACATTTAATAATAATACCTCTACCAATTTCTATTTATATGACACCGCTGACTGGAAGCAGACAGGAGGATTTGTAATTGACTCTCTTATAAAAAAATGCCGATATAAAGAGTGACGCAAGTGAGGCAATTATAATTACAAATCCGGACAGTGACGATCAGATAACAAGAAGAAGTCTGATAGACGGAAGTATAATAGAAGTTATTCCAAGTCTTACAGTTAATTCGGTAGAACCGGGAGTAATAAAAATAAACAGTACAAAAACGGCAGCCTATTCAGCTGACGGAGAGAGTATTTTATTGAAATACACAGAATGATTTAATAAAAGTTACATATGATAACAGGGAATTATTTCATCAGGAGATATCTATTAACTTTAATGATCCCAAGGTAATATATGAAAGTGAGAATGGCGATAAAATAGCAATAAAATCAAATAATACTGTATATATTCTGGATGGAAAAAAACCGGAGAGACAATTAATAAAAATATATATTCAGGACTTAAAGTATTATACTTACAACAGCAATACAAATACTGTAGTCGGATTTTTCGGAAAACGGAAATTATTCTGTATGGAAGGATGGAGCTATAACTGACAGTAACTTAAATTATGGCGGAATATTGCCGATAGAATATATATTTTTAAAAAGACGGAAGCAAAAGTATTGGCAAGTTCTCATGACAGTCAGACAATAAAGATAATAGATTTAAAAGTCAAGAATCTCTTCGGATTCCATATATGCAAGAATAGTATCAAATTCAAATGATTCTTCAAAAAAATGCTTTTTGTTTGACGGGAAATGATGTATTTATATCGGATGATGACGGTAAAACGAGTAAAAATACCTTTTAACAATAATATTACATATGGAATAGCAGCAACTTTCAAAGATCAAAAAGATATCAAATGACGGAAGATATTATACTGTTTTGGGAATAGATAAGGATACGCCGGATAAAAAAAGCCTACATTAAGTATTTATGATATTGAAAATGATACAATCAATCAATATATATATAAATGCAATGGATTCAATACTGTCATTTAGCAATGATTCAAAGCAGATATTTGTGCTTGACGCTGTAGAAGGTCTGAAATGTATATAGTACAGACTCGTTTTGAGAAAGTAAAAAGCTACAGTGATATAAAGGAAAGTTCAGGAAATATAAAATTGTCGGAGGATTCAAAGATATTTGTTATAAACAAATATTCAGGGAATTTCCTCGATATATAATCTTGAGACCGGTGAACATATAGAAGATATACCGGAGAAGTATTATACGTGAAAAACGGTGCAGGTGAAATAAGAGCAAAGGGAATACAAAATAATACGGCATTTACCTGGAGCAGTAAAACAGGGACTGTAAATCATGGGAAATGGATGAGGCCTGCAGTCAAACACCTCTGAGTCTTAAAGATGTCAATTTGTATAATGCAAATGCCGATATATTGCTTTGATGATCAGAAATAATGATACTGAAAGAAAAATGCTATGTAGTGGATTTTTCAACAGGAAGACTCAAGATGGCTCTTAACTCCACATTGAAAGAATATGCTGTAAACGGACATATTTCTTCTGACGGTAAGATGATAGCTGTAGATCAAAAATTATTATGCCGATTATGATTTCAATGCCGGAAAAAAACAACCAATATATCGAGTCAACAGTGTACAAGATACTTAATGAAGAAGAGGTAGCTAATGAGATAGACAGTATTCTTTCAGGGAAGAATACTTACTGAGGATGAAAAAGATACAAATCGGTTTGACTACTAAATAAAAAATGTCCCCCTAATCTTAGATTAGCAGGGACATCTGCATTTTATTATTTTTTTGAAAAGTTTTGCAAAAAGCCTTTTTTTCTTAGGCTCGGCTTTTACGATTTTACCGCCCTTTACACTCTTTATATCTGAGATGTAAATACCGCTTACTACCGCTTTTACTTCCGTCTTTAGCGGTATAGATGCAAATACCTTTTTCATCTGCCATCAATGTCATGATCTTCGGACCCTACCTTTGCTTTTTACAATAGGCACTTTAGACCATTTTGAGGTACCATGGGGTTTGCTCATAAACAATTTTCAGCAAACCTGATTCTTTTTATCTTCAGTTTCTTTTTATCTATAATAAGCATAGAAACAGTTTGTTTGGCAGCTTCCATAGCGGCCTGGGATTCTACTTGTTTTTGTCTCCATTTTTTTCTTCCGAAGAAGTATAGTGCAACTAAGGCGACAAGTAATATAACGAGTATGACAATAAGTATTGTCAAAAATGTTCTCACTTTTCGTTCCTCCAAAAAAATAAAAATTGTGAAGTATCACTGACGACAATTATATCAAAATCTTAACAATTTATCAACAATTTATCAAGATACTCATAGTACAATGGTTATTACAGGTTTGTATTTTTTTAGGTTTAATGTCAATAAAGACATGTGTTATAATACGAAAAGACAAAAAGAGCTGTGTTAGGAATTTAAATAAAATATTACAGTGGAGGTTATATGAGAAAGGTATTGATTGTTATAGATATGCAAAATGATTTTATTGACGGGAGCCTTGGAACAAAGGAAGCGGAGGCTATTGTAAAAGGTGTAACAGATAAAAATCAAGGAGTACAAAAAGAAGATGTATTTGCGACTATGGATACTCATAAGTACAGTTATCTTCAAAAGTCAGGAAGGTAAAAAAATCTTCCGGTAGAGCACTGTATAGAAGATACTAATGGTTGGGAGTTGCATCCGGATATATCAAAGCTTATTGATCCGGAAAAACATCTTTTAAAAACCGAGTTTCGGAAGTGTTGATCTGGCAAATAAGATGCTTGAGATATCAAAAAGGAAGATATTGAAATAGAGTTGGTAGGACTTTGCACCGATATATGTGTTGTATCAAATGCACTTTTAATTAAAGCATTTCTGCCGGAAGTAAAAATTTCAGTTGATTCAAATTGCTGTGCCGGAGTTACTGTTGAAAAAGCATAATGCCGCAATCGAAACATTGAGAAGCTGTCAAGTGGAGATAAAAATAGTTTTATAAATGAGAGTAATAGATTTAACACATACAATAAATGAAACCATGCCTGTATATCCCGGTACAGATACACCAAAGCTCACTCCTGCAAACACATATGAGAAAAATGGTTTTAAAGAAACTTTTCTTCAAATGTATACTCATACAGGAACACATATGGATCCTCCTGTACATCTTTATGAAGGGAAAAAGGCTTTAGATGCTTTTCCCATAGACCGGTTTATCGGAAAAGCAATAGTGATAGATTGCAGAATGTTAAAAGAAGGCGACGCTATTACTATGGAGCAATTAAAGTGTTATGGCAATAAGATTGATAAAGCGGATTTTCTTCTTTTTAATCTGGGCTGGGATAAGAGATGGGGAAGTGAGGAGTACTTTGGAGATTATCCTTGCATTGATGATGAAGTGATGAACTATATTTTTGAAAGGAAATTATAAAGGAATAGGTTTTGATGTAATAGGACTTGATCCTATTGCAGATGAAAATCTTACAAGACATAAAAAGCTTTTTGAAAACTGTGACATCATCAATATAGAAAATCTTACAAATATGGAGCAGTGTGGAGACGATTTATTTTGGTTTAGCTGTTTTCCTTTAAAAAAATTGAAAACTGTGACGGTTCACCTATAAGAGCAGTTGCATGGTTTGAATAGCTAAAAAGCCTTACATTCAAGTTTTACTTGTTTGTAAGGCTTTTCTACATATTCTTCACAAATTAGTCTGTTTTTCAGTTTCATTTCAGTTTACTTGTGTATTCTTAGGGCATGAAAAGGAAAACATTCCTTTAAAAAAATAATTTGAATATAAGAGAAATGAGGAGCTTATGAAAAGAGAGACAACAGATAAGAATAAGAAGATTAATAAAAATATTGCATTTTCATTGATGGGAATGGGACTGATGCTTAGCTTAGGAGCATGCAATGCATCACAGGATGCAAATGCAGCAACAGTAAGAGCAAATGTAACTAACAGTAAAAAGTGAGAAAACTCAAGGAAATGAAACAAGTATAAATGTTGATAATAATACCGTTTCAATAAATGGAGACGGAGCAAGCAGCGAAGGAAAGATCATTACTATAAGTAAGGCAGGAAATTATAGACTGAAAGGAAATCTGAGTGAAGGACAGATAGTAGTAAATGCAGACGGAGATGTAAACTTAAATCTTGATAACTTTTACAATATCAAATTCTTCAGATGCACCAATAGTCGGAAAGAGCGGAAATATAAATATCAACTTGGTTGATGGAAGTGATAATAAGATAAGCGATATGAGAGCTGCAAATACTCAGGATGAGAATTCAACAAGTGAAAATAATGCTTATGATGCGGCTGTTTACAGCTGAAGGAGATATAAACTTAACAGGATCAGGTAAGCTTTACAGTGGAAGGTGGATATGAGGGATGCTATACATTCAAAATCAAATTTGAATGTGAAAGCGGAAACTACAGTATTACTGCTTCACATCATGGACTTAACGGTAAGAAAACACTTGTTGTAAAGAATGGAAATTTTGATATCACTACTGTAGAGGATGCACTACATTCCAAAGGGTGATGTTACATTTGAAAAATGGAGAGTTAAATATAAATGCAGGTGATGATGCATTGCATGCTGATAATACTTTGACTGTTAAAGACGGAAAAATAAATATAGCGGCTTCAAATGAAGGTCTTGAAGGAATTACAGTAAATATTGAAGGTGTAAATATACTGGTAAAACTCAAGTGATGACGGTATAAATGCAGCCGGAGATTCAACAGACGGATCACAAGTCAGCTATGCTATAAATATTTCAGGTGGAGATATAAAGATTATTCCCGGCGGTGACGGTATAGATTCCAATGGAGATCTAAATATTTCCGGTGGAAATATAGTTGTAGACGGACCTTCAGATGGTGGGAATGCACCGATTGATTATGACGGAACAGGTACTATTACAGGAGGAAGCATACTTGCAACAGGTAATTCCGGAATGTTCCAGGATTTAACGGAAATAATCAGGGGCAGTCAAGCATTATCTACTATTTGGATAATAATGCGGCTACAGGAGCTACTATAAAGATCAGTGATGAATCAGGAAATGAAATCTTCTTATCAGCAGATCAGACTCAGAGCTATAATGCCGTTTTATACAGCAGTGCTGAGATTGAAAGCGGAAAAAACTATAAGGTAAGTGTAGGAAATAGTGAGGGTTCTGTTACTGCAGGAAATTCACAGGGAGGAAACTTTGGCCAGCCACCACAGGGTGGAATGGGCGGAAATGGTCAGCGACCACAAGGTCAACCACCTGAGATGAATGGAAACTCCAGGAAGAGGAGGAAATAGCTAAGGACAACCACCACAGGGTCAACCACCTGAGATGAATGGAAACTTCCAAGGAAGAGGAGGAAATGGCCAGGCCAACCACCACAAGGTCAGCCACCTGAAATGAATGGAAACTTCCAGGGAAGAGGAGGAAATAGCCAGGGCCAACCACACAGGGTCAGCCACCTGAAATGAGTGGAAACTTCCAGGGAAGAGGAGGAAACGGCCAGGGCCAGCCACCTGAAATGAGTGGAGACTTCCAGGGAAGAGGAGGAAATGGCCAGGGCCAGCCACCGCAGGGTCAACCACCTGAAATGAGTGGAGACTTACAAGGAAGAGGAGAAAACGGACAGAGACAACCACCACAGGGTGGAAATCAGCCACAAATGGGTCAGCCACCACAGAATGAAAACAATCAGAGCAGTAAAAATAAAACTGATTCTAAGAAGAAAAAGAATAAGCAAAAAAGCAATCAAAAGACAGGAGATACATCCGGAAAGGAGAAGTAATGAAAAGAAAATTTGCCCTAATACCGGCATATAAGCCAAATGAAAATTTGATATATTTTGTGCAGTCCATTGAAGCAAGGGGAATAGAGGTAGTAGTGGTGAATGATGGTTCAGGGAAGAATATCTTCCCTCTTTTCACAACTGGAAAAGAACAGCAGAGCAAAAGGTCATTCACTTTTATGTAAATCAGGGAAAGGGAGCAGCTCTAAAAGAAGGTCTGTCTTATTTAAATAAAATAGAGGATGACTTTGTAGTAATAACTTTGGACGCAGACGGACAGCATTCATTAAAGGATGCATTATACCTGCTTGATAAATCAATGGAAAGTGAAGACAGCCTAATACTTGGATCAAGAGAACAGTCAAAGGATTCCCCTCTCAGATCAAGAATAGGAAATTATATAACCAAAAAGATATTTTCTATTTCTACAGGCGTAAATATTGAAGATACTCAAACCGGAATGAGGGCATTTCATAAAAGTTTGATTCCGGAGCTGCTACAAATAAAAGGAGAGAGATATGAGTATGAGATGAATATGTTGCTTCATTTTGCAAGAAAAGGTATAAGGATGAAAGAATACACAATTGAAACGATATATATCAATGACAATGAAGAAAGTCACTTTGATACTATAAAAGACTCTGCAAGAATATACAGTCAGATCATCAAGTTTTGCGGCAGTTCTATTTTATCCTTTATTATAGATTTTTACTTTTTACACAATATGCTTTTTGCTTTCAGGAAGCATACTTTTCAAATGCGATTGCCCGCATTATATCACTACACTTCAACTTTTTTGTAAATAAAAAGTTTGTTTTTTAAAAAAATAATAAAAAAAGATGAGAAAAAATTTTGCTGTAGAATATATCTCATATTTGGGACTGGCAGCACTTATATTTGCAATGAATACTTTGATTCTTCGAGGAATGGTAGAGGCATTAAATATAAATGCATATTTGGCTAAGATAATAACAGAAGTGGTTTTTATTTACAGTATCATACTTTTGTGCAAAGACATCTGGTTTTTGCAAAGAAAAAGAGATTGTAAGAGAGAATAATTATGCTGCTTCTTTAAAAATAGACAGGAGTAAAAATATATGAAGAAATTAAATAAGAAGGGTTTAGGTATATTATATGGTGTAGCCTTTATTTTCATTCAGTACATATGCGCTTTTAGATACATTTGTAATACCGCATCCTATGCAAAGTGTAATGGCTTCAAATGTAGTCGCAGAGACTACAAATAGCAGTATAAGGGAAAGTGTTGAAGCTGCTATAGAAGAGAAACTTAATACAGGAACAAGTACAACAAATAATATAACATCAGAGACAAATGTGACATCTGGCAGTACTACAGCAGAAAGTACTAATGAAACAAGCAGTGCTACATTGACTAATGTAGAGACTGTTGAAGGTGGAACTGTTATAGGAGAATATTCATACAGCAATACAAGCATTACATTAAAACAGTACAGAGCATATGGCAGTGATATTTATGTGGCTGATGTAACAGTAAGTGATGTTTCTGTTTTAAAGACAGCACTTGCAAATAATACTTACGGAAGAAATATTACCGACACAACTTCAAATATGGTCGCAGAAAACAATGCAGTTCTGCAATCAATGGAGATTACTATGGTGCAAAGACAGGCAGGATATGTTATAAGAAACGGAAATCTTTACAGAAATACATCCGGAGATAGAGATGCCTTGGTTATAACTCAAAAACCGGTGAGTTTGAGTTTGTTTCAGAGAATGAAACAAGTGCAGAAGAACTTTACAAAGCGGAGCATATCAGGTATTGTCATTCGGTCCCTGTACTTTTTAGTGGATGGTGAAATATCGGTAGGCGAAAATGATGAAGTAGGAATGGCAATGGCAAGCAATCCAAGAACAGCAATAGGATATCTTGGAAACAATCACTATGTATTTGTGGTATCAGACGGAAGAACAAGCGAGAGTGCCGGATTAAGTCTTTATGAGATGGCAACTTTTATGAAAGAACTTGGTGTAGTTGATGCCTATAATCTTGACGGGGAGGTTCTTCTACTATGGTTTTTAAGGGAGAAATTATAAACAATCCTACTACAAACGGTCGCTCAAATCAGGAAAGATCTGTCAGTGATATAGTATATATTGGAGGTGGAAACTGATGAAAAATCATTGATTTATCTTGAATTTCAGTATTTGTATTTATCTTCGGGCAGATATATGAGTACTTTTTTCATGGAGTATATTCAAGCTATATGATGTATGCATTTTTGATACCTTTTATAGGACTTTTTATACCAAGCCTTTTTAAATAATCTTATTTTTAAAAAGAACAGTTTCGGATAATGTCACCTTGCCTTTGGAAAATGTGGCATAGCAACTCTTAGTGCAGGTTCAATATACAAAGGTATATTGGAGATATATGGAACGAGCGGAACTTTTGAAATAGTTTACTTAATAATAGGAAGTATATTTTTGTATTATGGCAGCCGTATTTCTGGCAGGTGAAATAGCAAGAAAAGATTGTGAAAGCGACGCTTAGAAAAAGGTGCAGATTCGATGGATTTTTGAATCTGCACCTTTTTATTAATAAAAATATTTTTGTTGTATAAAATATTAAAATGCAATAATATGGAATAACAAACATGGTTTTTTCTTTTTTATCTAAAAATATTCTTTTATAAGGAGCGTTATGAAAAAGTTCTAAAATATCTATAGAAAGGGTTCGAAAGGTTATCTCGGAATTAAATCCAATTGACGATTTGGTATTTAGAAAAATTATCAGAAAAGCAAAGAGTTTTGTGAAGATATTTTAAGAGAGTTTATGCAAGACTCTGAATTGGAAGTGATAGAAAATCATTCACAAAATGCTATAACAAACATAGATAGGAAATCTATCATATTAGATGCCTATTGTTTGTTAAAGAATGGAAAAAGAGTTGATATTGAAGTACAAAACTTAAAATGATATAAAATCATCAAAGGAGAGTAAGGTACTATAGCAGTGTTTTGACTACTAATTTAGTGGAGAAGGGAACTGATTTTTAACAGTATACCGGATAGCTGTATGATATATATTTGTAATTTTGATACTATATTCTTCTTTATCTTATCGTAGCTTCCCTCTCCGGTTTTTGTGTGTCTGAATTTATCACGAGTAAGCTTTTATTCCGTCAGAGAAATCCCCATAAAAAATTGTTTTCCGAAAAAAAGCGACACCACTCTTCATCAAGCATATATCCGTTCGTCTGCAAAGAATTGCAAACCTTCGTGTTTTCCCTCACATATTGTTTTTGATATTTTATCGCCTGCTCAAAAAATTTCAATCCTCTCAGTAAGGGCCCCCTGATATACATAACTTATCAAATCGGCTTTTGATATTGTTTTTCTTATAATATTTTTCAATGTCGCATCCGACATAAAGCCGTATGAAGCTTCCTGCCTGTTTTTAGTCTCATCCGTATAAAAGCAATAATCACAATGCATATTGCACATTCCAGACGAGGGCTTCATAAGTACACTTATTGAATGCATAAAATTTCCCCCACAATAAATTGATTTTCGGGTCTATTATACTATAGGAAGCAAAAAGATAATACTAAAAATTTAATCATCATATATTGATATATTCTAAAATTGGAATATAATAAAAATTAGATTAAGTTAAAAAGAGAGGTATTTTACACTATGTCTTTATCACACGGAATACTGGGCTTCTTATCCTACAGCAGTATGACAGGCTATGATTTGGCTAAGCTTTTTGACTCTTCAATAAAATTTTTCTGGTATGCCGGAGCCAATCACATATATTTCGAACTTAATAAGCTTGAAAAAAAAGAATTTGTGAGCTGCGAATATATAGTTCAACAGGATAAGCCCAACAAAAAAACTCTATCATATTACAGATGAGGGAAAAAAAGAATTTTTAAGATGGCTTGCATCCGACTCAGAAGATGTAAGCAAAAACAAAAACGCTTTCCTGATGAAGGTGTTCTTTTCCGGCTCTTCGGACATTGACCAAAGCATCGCTATGCTTAAACGATTTATAGATGACTGTAACGCCTACATAAACAGCATGAATAAAGTTCCCACCGCTATAGATGCAAATAGGGGCTTTGTCGAACCACTACAGGCTTTGTACTGGGAATTTACGGCAGATTACGGACTTTCGACAAACAAAGTTTTGTATAGAATGGGCGGGGGACTGTATAGAAAAATTGGAAAATTTCAAGAGAGGAAAATAAATATATGAATATACTTCTTATAAATGCAAGCCCTAAAGGCGATAAAAGCAACACCTTCAAACTTTCAAAGGCCTTCTGCGACGGAATATGCGAGCAGACTTCGGCAAATTTAGAAATTTTAGACCTCGCAAGACTTAATATAAAGGATTGCAGGGGTTGCTTCGTCTGCTGGAGGGATACTCCCGGTGTCTGCTGTATAAAAGATGATATGGGAGACTGTCTGGAAAAAATCAAAACAGCCGATATTATTGTCTGGAGCTTCCCTCTGTATTACTTCGGACTTCCTTCGAGAGTAAAAGCTTTCCTCGACAGGCAGCTCCCCTTAAGCCTGCCTTTTATGAACAAAAATGCTCACGGCGGCTCCCATCCGCACAGATACGACGATTTACATCAAAAAAATGTGCTTATATCCACCTGCGGTTTCTATACTACCGAAAACAACTATTCGGCGGTAACGACACAATTTGACAGGATTTTCGGCGAAAATAACTATACGAGTATATTTTGTGCACAGGGTGAACTTTTCAGAGTTGAGGAGCTTCGTTCATTGACGGAACCTTACCTTGAGCAGGTAAAAAAAGCAGGAAAAGAGTTTATTTCAGGAGGTATCAAGGAAGATACCGTAAATATATTAAACACAGTCTTGCTTCCCAGAGAAATATTTGAGCAAATGGCTGATGCAAGCTGGGGTATAGAACTCCCGACGGAAAACCCCGATTCTGATATACAAAGTTTTAATACTCCTTTGGCAAAAGATGATGAAAGTCTCGTTTTCACAAAGCAAATGGCATGTCTTTACAACAAAAGTTCATGGGACGGTAGCGACAAAATACTGGAACTTTTCTACACTGATATAGATAAACATTACCAAATAATACTCGGCAAAGACGGTTTTAAGATCCTTAATGAAAACTTCCTTAACTTTACTACAAAAATAGAAACTCCTTTTTCGGTATGGCAACAAATAAGCAGGGGTGAAATAAGCGGAGAAGAGGCTCTTATGGAGCATAAGTATAGAGTAGACGGTGATTTCACATTTATGATGAACTGGGATAAATACTTCGGTATAGGTACGACACAAAATAAAAACGAAAAATCGGGAAATGATGAACACTCCAAAAAGCAATATGAACCTGCTTCTTTTTCCCTTGGATAATCGCATGGACATTGATTTCCATAAACCCCTACCGTAGGGGGCTTTATAAGTATTCTGGCATGCAGTATACTCCCTTTTATGTATTTAAAGTACAAGCCCTGTGATTTTCGAATATATAAGTATAGTTATGATAAATCTTTTGAGTCTCCCTGTCCGTTTTTGGGATATGACACGACAATACTGGTTCCTTTGTCTTATTTATTGTTCGGAGTACTTTGGTTCGTAACGCTCTTCCTACGTGTTCCTTTTAACCGCCTATTACTCGTTAAACGAATTTTCCGTAAAAATCCTTTGGAAAACAAGCTTTTTCTAAGGACAAATCGGATTATTACGGGATATTTTGCCGTACTCTATCTTCTTACACCTATATGGACATATTTTTTACTTACTTCAAGCTTCGGTGCATTTACAGGTGCCGTAAACTCGGTACTGCCTGCGGTGTTTGTCGCATTCACAAATAAGTTCAAGGATTTTTATCCTAAGTATTATATGACAAAAAGAGTATAGAAAAGGGGCTGTGAAACGAGTCCCTAAAAGAAATAGGACTATTCGTTCATGCGAAAGGTCCTATTTTTGTGGTATAATTAACTTGCAATGAAAACTTTACACAATAATTTTGTAATTCAAAACAAGGATATTTTCTACTGTTTCTTTTCAGATTGTTTGGATGTAAGCGTCAATTCAAGTACACCTCCCCATAAATACACTTCTACTATAAAATAGCTTCATACTAAATATATGGAGGTGCCTATGGCTAAATATCCTAAAGAAGAAAAGGATCGATTGATTGAGGAGTTTAAAAATAGTGGATTAAGTATCACAAGCTGGGCTAGGAAGAATGGATTACCTATTTCAACAGTCACATGGTGGGTGAGTAAACATGATAAGAAATCAAAGCACTCTAAGGATGTTAAATTTATTGAGATCAAAACACCACACCCTAGCAAGGCCATAAAAATAGAGATAGGTGCTATCAACATCTTAATTGATGGTTCTACAGATCTTGAATTATTAGCAAGACTAATTAAGGTGGTAAATGCAATAAATGTTTAACTATGATAATCATCGTGTAATTCTCTCTTGTGGTGCTACAGATATGAGGAAAAAGCATAAATAGATTGGCTGAAATTGTTTATAGCAATTTTAAGCTTGATCCAAGAGATAAGATTATATTTGCTTTTTTTGTAAGAATTCAAGAGATAGGATAAAAGCTTCTTGTATGGGAAGATAATGGATTTTTGAATTCATTTTAAAAAGAATAGAAAAAGGACATGTAGTTTGGCCGTCACAAAGTGATACAGAAATCACTATGGATTTATTAATAGATGACTTGAAAAAAATATAATAATGGCACCTGGAATAAAACAAAAAAATCAAGCGTAGTGAAGTCTTTAAAAAAAGTGTTGATTTAGCTGGATTCATCATAGATTTTTATAATATAATCTCTACATAAATATTTGAGATTTGGAGGTCTGGTAAAATGAAAAACTATAGATGAATTGCAAGCAGAAATTTCGGACTTAAGGCTATCTTACAGAAAAAAAGACCAAGAGATTGAGACTTTAGAAAAAGCTAAAAATGAAAAAGACCAAGAGATTGAGACTTTAGAAAAGTAAAAAAATGAAAAGAGGAACAGATTGCTAAGCTAAAAGAAATTAAATAATTGGTATATGGAACAACTGAAATTAAAAAGCAAAGAGAAACTTTGGTAAAATCAAGCGAAAAAAAGCTATTGATGGACAACTTTCTTTTTGATGTCTTTCAATGAGGCTGAAACATTTAGAGAGCCAATTCAAAGTGAGTCGCCACAAGAAAGGATTATACCGGAGCATAAAAAGAAGAAAAAGCTAAAAAGGGGAAGCAAGTTTAATGACATTCCTGTTGAGGTAGTTGAATATAAATTAGATGACAGAGAACAGATATGTGATAACTGCCATAGCCCTATTACTGTTATGAAGAAAGAAATAAGAAAAGAACTGGTGATAGTACCTGCTGAGGTTAAGGTTATAGAGCATGTGACTTATGTTTATAGTTGTATAAACTGTGACAAGAATGGGGAGAGTGGCTTTATAAAGATAGCACCTCATCCTAAAGCTCTTATTAAAAAGAGTGTAGTATCACCAAGCTTTATGTCTTATATAATGAATCAAAAGTACACTCTTGCACTACCACTATACAGAATGGAGCAAGAGTTTAAAATGCTGGGATTTGAGATCTCAAGACAAAACCTTTCCAACTGGATCATAAAGGGAGCTAATATTCTAAAGCCTATATATGAGCAGATAAAGCTTAGTCTACTAAATGAGACACTACTCCATGCAGACGAAACGGTATTGGAGGTACTACACGAGCCGGGGAAAGAGGCGGGCAGTAAATCTTATGTGTGGGTATATAGGACAAGTCACTATAACACACATCCTGCAGTAGTATATGAATATACACTTGGACGAAGTGGGGATTATGCCAAGGAATTTCTTGCTGATTGGAATGGAACATACCTTCATTGTGATGGTTATGTGGGATATAAAAAGTTGGTAGGAAAGATGCTATGTGGTTACCTTGTACATGAGAAGAGAAAGTTCCATGAGGCATATGAGATTAATAAGAGTAATGAATATGCAAAAACAAGGAGAGACTTATCTTAGAAAGTTATTTCAACTGGAAACTAAAGCTGATGAAGTTGAGCTTTCATTGAGAGAACGCTTAGAGATGCGACAAACCAAATCTAAGCAAGTATTAGATGAGCTTTATAGCTGGATTTCACAAATAGAATCAAAAATCCTTTTCTAAAAAGTTTAATAGGGAAGGTTATTACTTATGTCATAAAACCAAAAAGAGTACTTGGAGAACTTTTTAAAAGGATGGAAGAATACAATTAAGTAATAATCTTGCTGAGCAAAGTGTGAAGCCATTTGTTATAGGTAGGTCTAATTGGCTATTTGCGAATACACCTAACGGAGCTAATGCCTCAACAATGATATATAGTATAATTCAAAGTGCAATACTTAATAACCTGATACCACAAAAATATCTTACATTTGTTTTTTTGATATCATACAGTCAGGTAGAGACGCTTCAAGCCTAGTACCTTGGTCAGATGAGATTCCTGAGAGTTGTAAAAATAAAAAGTCATAGGATTAGAATGATAAGTTCTAGTTCTACGACTTTTTTTGTCTCTATGTGTACTTAGCTTAACGCTTACAGACAGTTATATAAAAATGCAGGATCATGAAAAACGTAAAACAAGAGCATACAGTAAAGATATAGGTAAATACTACAACATGAAGACAATTTAAAGCAAATAAGAGTATGTATACAGTAAAGAGGAGTATTGACGGAATTAACATAAAATTGGATAATGGACTTGAAGAAAAAAATATATCAGTGCCAATATTAATGATGGAAGTTCTTTGTCAGAGCTTATGAAGGTTTTTACAAAAAGTGATTTTTATAGCGAAAAGTTTCCAATTACCTCAAATATGAAATATCGACTTAAATATGTAGAGAAAGGAGAAGGTATGACAGAAGCATGTTAAGTAGAAGATACAAAAATTACCCGGTTTTATTAAATATATAGCTTCCTGTATAATTCAAAGTGTAGAAAGTAAATGATTTTACAAAAATAGATACCTAGTTAAACTGTCATTGCTGACCGGCCAGTTAGCAAATGAGCGGAATAAGGAAGGTATCTACAAATGAATTCTACACAAAATAAGAAGATTGAACAAGTAAAAAGAAACAACAATGATTGTCGGCATTGATGTTGGCAGTGAAAAAGCATTATTTCAGAGCTTTTTAACTGGAGAGGCATAGAACTTACCAGAAAGCCTGTAGTGTTTTTCAAATTCTATGGAGGGATTCAACAGCTTTTACAATTCGGTTGTGGAACTGATGCAGAAAAATGAACTTAAAGAGGCACTGGTAGGAATAGAGCCAACCGGTCACTACTGGTTTGATCTTGGGCAGTTCATGGGTGAAAAAGAACATAAAGTTTGTGATGGTAAATCCGCACCATGTGCATAAGACCAAAGAATTAGATGACAATAGTCCATCTAAAAATGACAGAAAAGATCCTCGTGTTATTGCAGGGCTTGTAAGGGATGGACGATATTTTTATTCATATATGCCGACAGGTGTATATGCAGAACTGCGGAATGCGTCAAACCGCCGGTTTGTGCTTGTAGAAGAACAGACAAGGGCGAAGAACCGTCTGCAGAAGTGGGTTGCAGTGATTTCCCCGGAATATAAGGGATTTATACACACATAGATGCCAAGGGAGGTCTGCTGGTGTAAAGCAGGCACCAACTCTGAGGAGATAGTAAGACTAGGAGGGAAGGTATCATAAAGATATGGAAAGACGCTAAACTCCGAGGAAATGGGCATAAGAAGGCTATGCTGATTCTGAATGCAGCCATGAAAAGCATAGGATTAAAAGCAGGTCTTACAGAAGCTCGGATGGAGATACAGGATCTGATAGAGGATTATGAACTCCAGACAAAACGCCTTGAACGGGTCAATGACCTGATCAAAGAACTGTGCCAACAGGTCAGGTATGCGGATAAGCTGCTTGAAATAAAAAGGTATAGGAATAACAACCGTAGCTGGTTTCATAGCAGAAGTTGGTGATATCACGCGCTTTGATAGCACGAAAGAACTTCAGAAACTTGCAGGATTGGAACTGGTGGCAGATAGTTCCGGTAAGCACGACGGAAAAACAAAGATAAGCAAAAGAGGACGCAAGCGTCTCAGATATCTACTTTTTGAGGCAGCGATATCGGTGGTGGGAAAGAATGAAGAATTCAAAGAAATCCACAGATATTATACCACCAGGGAAAAGAATCCATTGAAAAAGATGCAGTCGCTGATAGCAGTAGCATGTAAGCTGATAAGAGTATTCCATGTGATCCTTACCAAGGGAATCAGTTATGATGCATCAAAGATGTTGAAAGATATTCGACGTCCGGGAGAGCAGTTAAAGGCTGCATAACCGAGCAATAAAGAACAACCATAATGATTATAGGAAGCGTCCACCGAAAGGTGCTGTAATCGTAGTGTTTGGATCAGTGATGAAAGTACAAAAAGAATGAGCTGGTAGCCGGCAGGAATTTTCTCCAAAGGGCATGACCCTGATGAATAGCTAAGCTGGCACCCTGGTTATGGACAGGCAGAACGAAGGAAGTGAGGACCCACCGTAAGGAGGATAATCCTGTTGGACATGAGAGGTGAGCTGCCATATAGGGATGGGTACACATCGAGGCCATTTAGAACGAATAGTGATGACGTTTTCATTTGGTGCACCCATTATTACTATATATCTGCTCCCTGTATGAGGTAAAAGATCACTCCATAACCTTAGTTCTATTCAATGACAGGTATCAAAAAGTATTGAATTTATTAAAAACACTTGATTATATGGAGAGGAGGATATAATATTTGCTATATCCTCCCTAATTACTTAGTTAAAATTATATATGAAAATAAATCTCAAAGAATACTTTCTTATCCTTACTTACGACCTTAATTTCTCCCTTATGCATAAGCACTATTTTCCTTTGCGATAGGAAGACCGAGTCCATAGCTGCTACCGGAGTGAGATTCATCAAGTCTGTAGAAACGCTTGAATATATTGACGGTATCCTCTTTTGAAAGTTCTTTTTCCACGTCATTTTCAACAGATAAAACAATATCCTTTTTCTCTTATTTAAAGTAAGTGTGGTGTGTGAAAGTGAGTATTTCATAGCATTTTCTAAAAAGTATCGAGATAAGATCTCTTATCTTATTCGCATCTCCCAAAAATAGAAATATTATCCTCTATATTGTAATCAAGTTCTTTATTATTCTCAAAAATACAGGTTCAAAATACAGACATTCTTTGGTTGCAATATCTGATAAAACTATTTTTCCCATTTGTTCTTTTTCTATCCTGCCAGTTTTTCAAGGCGGCTTAAGTCAAGCAAATCCTGTGTCAAATGCTTCATCCTTTCACTCATCTCATCAATGCCGTTAATATTTTTTTGTAAGCAATTCCATATTTTTCTATTTGAATAGAATTCTTTTGATATTGCCTTTTGAATATTTCCAACATTATTTATTATAACGGTGAGAGGAGTTTTCAGCTCATGTGATGCATCGGAGATAAATTGACGCTGCGAAGTAATAGCATCGCTTACAGGTCTTATACTCTTTTTAACAAAGTATTTTTGAAAAAAAGTATAATCACAGTAGAGAGCACAAAGAACAGCAGTATAAGCAAAACTAAAAAGATTATTTAAGTTTTTATTTCCGTACTGAAATCCGTCACTGCAACACGATACAAAAGTGGGTCGCTATTCTTCATCATCAAAAGCGATCCGGTGGAGCTTTGACTTCGCAGATATATTGAAGTTTTTCCACCATTTATTGATGAATAAAACCTGTTTGAATTTCTATTTACTTTGTTTAATGCATCTGATATTAAATCCCTGCTTTTATTTCGCTATCAAGAAAAAGTCAGCTCCATTTGTATCTATGATATTTCCGTCAGAGTCAAACATCATTTGAAAAAAAGTGCATAGGAGCCGGATGTGGAATCCTGATACATTGGTGTATTTATAGCTTCAGAAAGTGTGGATCTCATATCTCTGTAAAATACTGTTTTTTGTTGAAAAGAAAAGGGAAAACAAGCATAAATACAAGCAAAAAAATACTTACGGAAGATAAAAGTAATGTAAGTGTAATTTCTCAATCATTCATCACCTCTTATTTCCAAATGATATCCAAGCCCTCTGCTGGCCACGATTGATATATCTGATGATAATGTCTTAAGTTTTTTCTTAAAAAAATCCGATATATACCTCCACGTTGTTTTCTGTAGCATCACTATCATACCCCAGATTTTTTTCAAGGAACAGATTTTTGAAATATTGTTTTTGCCTTCCTTTAAAAGTAGTCTCATCATTTGAAACTCCTTGGAGGAGAGGCGAATGGAATTATCACCGGAGATAAGTTCGGATGAATCTATATCCAAAGAGGTATTGCCAAAGCTTATTTGATTTACTTCCTTGCCCTGCCTGCGAAGTAGAGCATTTACACAGGCTAATAACTCCCTTCTGTCAAAAGGTTTTGTAAGATAATAGTCTGCACCCGAATCAAGACCTTCAACCCTGTCAAGGATATCTGATTTGGCTGTTAATATCAAAATAGGAAGTCCGTTTTTTTCTTTCCTGAGAGTTCTTGCCACTTCAAAACCGTTCAACTTAGGTAACATTAAGTCAAGTACAAGCAGATCAAAATGCGAGGATCTTGCAAGTTCAAGACCTTCCATACCGTCATAGGCACAGATAACATCATGTCCGCATTCTTCTAAAATTTCTTTTAAGAGATGAAGCAAGCAGTACTTCATCTTCAACTACTAAAATATTCATACACACTTATTTTTCTCATATAATTAGCTTTTTATTCAATTATATAGTCTTTTTCTTTTTGCTTATATTTTTAATAAAAGATTTCCAAACACTTCTTACCATAAAAACAGCCAAAGCAAAGGAGAGTACATCTGAAAAAGGTTGCAACAGATATATTCCATATTGGGAGAATAAGCCGGATAAAATATAAAGCAGGGGTATAAAAAAATATTCCCTGGCGAGAAACGGAGAGTATGGAAGCCATAAGGTATTTTTCCTATATTTTTGTAAAAAGCATACTGCTTTACTGAAAAGAAGCCTACAAAGGGCATAGTTATACATTGCATACGTAAAATCTGCACACTTATAGATATAACCTCAATATCGGAGGTCATCGTCTTAACAAGTTCAGATGAAAAAGATATAAAAAGGATTGCAGAAAAAAATTAAAAATATGCTGCCGATTGTGGCTGTAAGTTTAAAAGCATCTTTTACTCTGGTATATTGCTTTGCTCCGTAATTCATTGCACAGATTGGCTGAAAGCCTTGAGACCAGCCTATCATTATCATATAGGCGATTGCCGATATTCTTGAGCTTACTGTCAAAAGCCGCCAAAAGGGAATCTCCATATTTTTGCAGCAGTTACATTCAGTAAAATCAGAGCAATACTTGTAATGGACTGTCTGGGAAAAATTCGGCATACCGCCGGCCAAGATATGATATATTCTCTCTTTATTAAAGTTTAAATTAAAAGCTATATTTCCTGATTTAAAAAGAGAAATATGTCAGTACAAAAGAGCCTACTATCTGTCCTGTAAGAGTGGCATAGCCGGCTCCGATAAAGCCAAGTTTTAAAGTAAACATCATTACAGGATCAAGTATCATATTTGTGATCATTCCAAAAAGCAGTCCGGTCATCCCTTCTTTCACATTTCCGCATAGTCTGAGCTGATTATAAATTGTAAGTGAATAAATACCGAAGGGTATACTTAGAATAATTATCCGCAAATATTCTATAGTAAATTCAAATAAATCATTTGAAGCATTCCCACCCTAAAAACTTTGAGAGAGGAATAATAAAAATCAGTGATAAAAAAAGGCGATAATTAATCCGGTTGATACTGCAAAGAATATCCCTATGGAAGCCATATTTTTAGCCTCTTTATCATTTTGCTCTCCGATTTTTTTTGACATTATATTGCCGCTTCCATAACCGAACCAAAATCCAAGTGCCTGTATAAAACTCATAAAGCTGAATACTATACCGATTGCGGCGGTCATAGACTTATTGTTTAAGATACCTACAAAGAAGGTATCTGTAAGATTGTAAATGACCATTACCAGCATACCGATAATAGTGGGAATGGAGGTTTTTATAAGTAGTGGAAGAAGAGCGTCATTTAAAATTGTCTTTCTTTTCATTTCTTTATTCATATCATAAACCTCGTACTGTTCCTTCATCACCGTCTACTTGAAGCATATCACCATCCTTATATTTTGTTGTTGCAAAGCCTACTCCAAGTACTGCCGGAATAGCATATTCTCTTGCAACTATCGCAGCGTGACTTAGAGCCGCTCCGGTATCAGCAACCACTGCACTTGCCAGTTTAAAAAGCGGAGTCCATTCGGGATCTGTCAGATGACATACCAAAATATCACCTTTTTGCATTTTATAAAACTCATTCGGACTGTGAATAATACAGGCTTTTCCTACTGCCTTGCCAAAGCTTCCGCTAACACCCTTTAAAATATCGCCCTCTGCTTCAAATACAAGAAGCTTGGATGCTTCCCAGACCTTTATAGAGAGTGGAAATTTTTCGTTTCTGTTTTTGATATTTTTCAAGGTCGGATTTATTAAGATATCCTCTATGCATAGCTTTTTATCAGTTCATTAAAGAAAAGATTTGCTATACCGGTTTTATAATCTTGATTTTTCAAGAAGGAGTATGTTTGCCCTTGTTACACATTTTTCTGACATAGTAAAACAAGCTCTCCCATAAATACTGGCTTTCTTCACGAACTATATGGAAGTATCTGAAGTTTTGTATATCAGCTTTTATAGACTTATATTTTTCTGCCGGAAACAACTTCTAACCCCTTCATTAAATCATCAAAGCTTTCTGAACTTTTGTTTTTGCTCAGAAGCTGAAGACAGTATCGGTTTTAAAATATTTATGAGTCTGTCAGGATCTTCAATAAAGGTCTTTTGCTTCCAGACAGTAGCAGTTATAGTCGGATTTAAAGCCGTTGTTTTTGTAAAAATCTATCCGCCATTGTTTTGAAAATCATCAAACTTAGTATATAAGTTTTTATAGCTTTCACCGGAAAAGTATGGCTTCGTTTAATTTGCTATGTTTTTGATATCTCCTTTGCCATATCAGATATATCAGTGTCTACAGTTGCGGTTTTATTATTCAGATTTTTATAAAGGTCAAAAGGCGGTATATTTTGGGTTTATCCTTTGAAGTAATTTAGTGTATTTATCAAATACGAGCATTGTCGGAAAGAGGGCATATTTGAATCTGTCATAGGTAAGATCTTTGGTAAGTTTATAGCTGTACTCTAAAAAAATCTCTACATTCGTGAAGACTCATATTTTTCAAAAGTCTTTTGGCCTTAAGCATTGAAATCTCTTCTTTATATTTGCACATAAATTTCTTACATATAGCAGCGCAGGAATCAAAGTCTTTGATTTGCTTCAGTATCTTTAAAGAAATGGAAAAATATTTTTTTGTTTATACCCTTTTTGCCCTTTGGAAGAGTCTGTATGCCGTCATTATCAATCTGTGGATCCGAGTCAAAGACTATTCCGCCTTCTGCAAATATTTTTGACATTTGATCATTGATTGCCATTATAAAAATCATAATCCAAAACTCTGTAGGCAAAGGGCATTTTTCAAGTTGAAATGCCAGTTTTTTTACGCATACTCTTAGTTGGCTTTGTACCCTTTATGTAATTTTTTATAAGAGCATCCTCACCGGTATCTTTTTTAATGTGGTTATAGCCCTTGCCTGTAAAATATAGATATTACTGTCTTTAATAGCCCACTCAATATCCATAGGCATACCATAATGCTTTTCTATTTTTTTAGTCCGCAGTTTACAAAGCTCCGATATTTCATTATCATCTAAAAACTCTCTTTTTGTTCCTCTTCATCTACAGCTATCTCTACAGTATCTTCGCTTCCATATACTATCTTTGTTTTCTTAGAGCCTATGGTTGTTTCAAGAAGTCTGCCGCTTTTGTCGGCAATATAGCTGTCCGGAGTTACCCTGCCGCTTACAACACTTTCTCCCAAGCCATAGCTTGCATTTATTTGCATTTCATTTGTGTCTTTGGCTTAGTGGATTTACAGTAAATAAAACTCCGGCCTTTTTCGCTCTCCACCATTTTTTGTATCACTACCGCAATGGCTACAGAAGTTTTGATCATAGCCCTGATGAAATCTGTAACTTACCGTTCTGGTACCCCATAGAGAGGCATAGCAGTTGCGAATCTGTAATAAAATATTATCTATGCCCACTACATTCAAATAAGTTTCCTGCTGCCCGGCAAAACTGGCATCAGACAGATCCTCTGCAGTGGCGGATGAACGAACGGCAACTCTTATATTTTTCACCAAGACTCTTATATTTATCTTCTATAAGTTGTCTCAGTGGAAAAATCACCTGACCTTATAAGCTCACGAAAGCAGTCTGCAGCTTTTTAAAAATTTGCCTTTCATCACCCGATACTTCTCTTAGCTTATTTCTAATAATTTCTTCTATGCCGTTTTTCTTTAGGAAAGCTTTTATAGGAATCTGCGGCAATTACAAAGCCATTTGGAACATTTATATTGGCAGAGATAAGCTCTCCAAGATTTGCTCCCTTTCCTCCGGCAAGTGATACATCTTCTTTTTATATCAATAAAATCAAGTACCATAATCTCCCCTTGTTTCATTAAAAAAATTGTTGTATGTAGAAAGCCTGTAAAGATTTAGAAAACTTAAAAATATCAAACCTTTATATACTTGGTTGCTATTGCTGATATATAAGTTTTTAGTATATCTTCAAAAGTATTTCTCATCAAAAAGATAGTAATCTGTACAGAGTAGGAAGCTGCCTATGAAAGGCATTTGCAAGACCATATTCATCGGCAGTCTTTACTACAGAGTTTTTCCTTCCAGTAAATTACAAGCTTTTTTAAAAAACTCCCCATACAGTTTTTTTCTATTTGATTCATCTCATCAGATTTCTTTGTCTTAAGTATTTTTAAATGCTCTTCATATACCGGCTGCGTTTTTTTATCTTTTGCATCAAATCCAAAGAATATTTGTATATGACCTCAGTTAAAAAAATCCTGCAGGATCCTCAAAGTGAGTTTGAAAAATTTTTTTCTTCAAGAGCTTTTAATTTCTGACCGGATCTATATGCCGCCAGATCAATGATAAGTGAATCCTTATCTTTCCAAAAATTATAAAAAGCTTCCCTGTGCAATACCGACTCTTTTGTCAATTCCGAAATACTTAAAGACTTCAATCCATTATTATGAAAACAGCTCAATGGCGGTATTCATAATATTTCTCTTTATTTTTTTCCTTTTCTTCCTCACTAAATGCTTTTCCCATACATCTCCTTAAAATCCGGCATTCTATGAATATATTTATGCTTATTCATAGATATTATACCCTAATAAAGATGAATATCAATGAATATAATTTATATTATTCATAGATTTTTATAATATTATCAGGTTCAAAAATAATTAAATAAAAAAATATTATATAAAAGAAAGCCTGTATGGATGAATATTTTTACTATAGAGTAAAATGTGTTTAATATTGATATGCATGTAAAGATGTGGGATAATAAAAAAATATTAGGAAGCATTAACGAGGTGATTATGCAGGAAAAAAAGAATTGGAACGGTATCAGAGGTTATATAGATCATATTTTTGATGAAACGGATATAGGAAATAATGCAAAGAAATTTGCAGATAATGTTGTTGACAGCCTGAGGGAAGTGAACAATCTTACAAAGGAAAAATTATAATAAGAATGCAGTTAATGTAAAGGTAAATAAAAGCAATAGGACAAATATTTATTTAAGGACAAACAGATCGGATTTGCTTTATAAGGATATTTGTCGGAGTACCTATGATGATATTTTTCGGTATTCTATATTTGTACTTACACTGACTGTACTTCCTATGTCATTTGTCGGCTGGATTGTGCCGATGATTGCACTTATACCTTTTTTTGGAATAGGAGCATTTCTTGCATTTCCGGCAATCAGTGATCTTAGTATGGTTGAAAAGGCGGACAGATATTATCGTATAATGAATAATAGGACTTATATGAATATAGAAGATATTGCTGTGATTTCAAATGAGAGTCCTGAAGACGTGGCACATAATTTAAAGAAAATGATAGAAAAAAGGATTTTCACACAGGGGCATTTGGATAAAGAAAATAAATGCTTTATGTTAAGCCATGATGTATATAAGGGCTATTTAGCGCTGGAAGAGCAAAAGAAAATCAGAGCAAAGAAAGAATGATATAATTGAGAAAAAGATTGATAATAAAGACGGAAGCCTTTATATCTGAGGGTAGGGAGTATATTATATCCATTAAAGAGCTGCACCTTTGGAATAACAAAGGAGCCTATGTCATCAAAGCTACAAAAGCTTGAGACTATTCTTACTGCAATATTTGACAGGGTAGAAAAGGAGCCTAAGGAAACAGAGAAGCTTTATAAGCTTATGAAGTATTATTTGCCTACAACTGTAAAGCTTATAAAGACATATTCCGATTTTGACAATGTTTTATCCCCTGACAGTGATATCTTGAATACTAAAAATGAGATTGAATTGACAATTGATTCTATAAATGAAGCTTGTGGTGAATTCCAAAACCGTCTTTTTAAGGATACCGCATTTGATGCGGACACCGATGCGGCATTATTAAAAGTTATGCTTGCAAAGGAAGGATTGATAGGTGGCGGAATTAAAGAAGATGAGAGGTGAGACTATGAATGATAATGAATTAAAGAACAATGAAATAAATATGGATTCACTGGATGATATGTTAAAGGAAGGTCCAAGTCTGACATTTGATCCGGATGAGAAGGCACCTGAAACTGTTGTAGTGGAGACTGCAAAGCCTGAGAATGCACCTCAGATAAAAACTCTCCCCTGAAGAAGAAAAGACTTGTAGAGGAGTTTTCTTCAAAAATAGATATAAGCAATTCACAGGCTGTACTTACATATGGTGTGGGCAGTCAAAAAGATCGCCGAGTTTTTCGGAAAATGCTCTTGAGAGAGTTAAGACCAAGGATCTTGGAGAGATAGGCGATATGCTTGCCGGAGTGGTAGGTGAGATTCGTTCTTTGGAGATTGATGAAGAGGACAAGGATTTTTTCGGATTTTTTTCAAAAAGAGCGGAAATAAGCTTGCAAATATGAAAGCCAAGTATGACAAGGTAGAGGTTAATGTCAATAATATTTCAAAGGCTTTTAGAGGATCATCAAGTAACTTTGATGAAAGATGTTTTTGATGCTTGATAAGATGTATGAGCTCAATATGAACTACTACAAGGAATTATCAATGTATATTATGGCAGGTAAGAAAAGACTTGAGAGAGCAAATAATATAGAATTACCTGAACTTATCAAAAAAGCTGATGAAAGCGGACTGCCTGAGGATACACAAAAGGCAAAAGACTTTTCACAGATGATAAACCGCTTTTGAAAAGAAAATACATGATTTGGAGCTTACAAAGACGGTATCATTACAGATGGCACCTCAGATAAGACTTATTCAAAACAATGATTCCATGATGTCCGATAAGATACAGTCAACCATTGTAAACACCATTCCTCTTTGGAAAAATCAGATGGTAATAGCTATAGGATTAAAGCATTCCACAGATGCCGCAAAGGCACAAAGGGCGGTGTCTGATATGACAAATGAGCTTTTAAAGAAGAATGCGGAAACTTTAAAGGCGGCGACTATAGAAACAGCCAAGGAATCAGAGCGTGGAATAATAGATATTGAGACATTAAAGAGCACAAATAAAACCCTTATATCCACATTTGATGAAGTAATAAAGATACAGGATGAGGGTAGAAAAAGAGAAAAGAAGCGGAAGTCGAGCTAAAGAATATAGAAAACGAAATGAGAAGTAAGCTTCTTGAAATCAGTAACAGACAGGTAAGCGATAATTAATAGATAGGAAATAAAATGAATAATTGGAGACAAAAATATCATATAGAGCCAAAGAGCGGATGGCTGAACGATCCTAACGGACTTTGTTTTTTTAAAGGGATACTATCATGTGTTTTTATCAGTATGCAAAAAGAGGCGACAGGTGGTAATAAATACTGGGCACATATAAAGTCAAAGGATTTGCTACACTGGGAGGAAGCACTCGATATTCCTCTCGCCGGAACATGAGTATGATAAAAAGCGGTGCATACTCAGGATCTGCTCTTATAAAGGATGATACCATGCATATTTTCTACACAGGAAATGTGAAAAAAAGACGGAGATTTTGACTATATATATGCAGGTAGAGAGAGTAATACAGTTCATGTGACAAGTTTAGACGGAATAAATGTAGAATCCAGGGAAGGTCGTTATGTACAATAAGGATTATCCGGAAGGATTGTCTTTGCATGTAAGAGATCCCAAGGTATTTGAATACGAGGGCAAATACTATATGGTGATAGGTGCCAGAACTATGGAAGATAAAGGGAGAGGTGTTGGTTTTTGAATCGGAGGATCTCGATAACTGGAAGCATATCCGTACCTTTGAAACCATGGCAAAAATAGGATATATGTGGGAATGTCCGGATCTCTTTGAAATAAACGGTCAGTGGATCCTTATGGCATGTCCACAGGGACTTGAGGGAGGAAAAGTATGAATTCAAAATATTTACTCCTGCGGATACTTTATTATAGAGGGGATTTCAGAACCAACGGTTTTTATAACAGAGTATAAGGAGGCGGACTTTCGGTTTTGACTTCTATGCACCACAAAGTTTCATGCATGACGGAAGAAGACTGATGCTTGGCTGGATGGGTATGCCTGATGCAAGTTATACAAATCCGACTACAGAATACGGATATCAGCATTGTATGAGTGTATTCAGAGAGCTTGACTTTGCAAATAATACATTATATATGAAGCCTGTTAAAGAACTTGAACACTTAAGAAAAGAGCTGTTTGAGTATGGTGAAGAAAAATATCTCTTATAAAGTTTCGGATGAAAAACAGAGCATTTGATTTGGAACTTCAAAAACTTTCGGTGATAAGTTTGAGATAGAAATATTTGATACTTTAAAGCTTGATTTTTGATGCAGACAGGGGAGACTTGGAGCTTTCATTTATTGCAAACGGATACGGAAGAGAAAAAAAGATTTTTTAAGAACTAAGAGTATAGAAAAATCTAAGGCTTATGATTGATGCAAGCTCTGTGGAAGTATTTGTAAATGACGGTAAACAGGTGATGTCTACAAGAATGTATCCGGAAGAATATAAAGAGATAAAAAGTATCAGGAAATATAAGAGGAAAGCTCTATAGCTTGGATATATAATTTTACAATGGCATTACTTGGTATATTAAAGAATTTATTTGATAAAGATAGAAAAGAAAGTAAAATGAAGTTAATAGTTGGTTTGGGGAATCCCGAAGAGAGTATGTAAATACCAGACATAATGCGGGTTTTTATGTTGTGGAAAAACTTGCATATGAGCTTGGAGAGGATATATCCGAAAAGAAAAATATAAGGGACTTTTTCGCAAAGGTCAGAATAGGGAATGAAAAAGGCAATTATTTTAGAGCCACAGACTTATATGAACAATAGCGGAGAATCTGTGAGGGCCTTTTATGGATTATTTTTAAGATAGAGGCGGCAGATGTCATAGTGGTTTATGATGATATAAACTTGGAGCCGGGAAATTTGCGTATCAGATTAAAGGGTAGTGCAGGCGGTCACAATGGTATCAAGTCATTGATTGTACATATGGGAACATCCGATTTTCCGAGAGTCAAGGTGGGAGTAGGTGAAAAGCCGGCTAAGATGGATCTGGCGGATCATGTACTTGGCAGATTTGGCGATACAGACAAGAAACTGCTTGATGAGGCGGCATCTGATGCCATAGAGGCGATAAAGCTTATGGTGGACGGTCAGTTCGACACTGCAATGAACAGATACAATACCAAAAAGACAAAGTAAGGAAGAATATGAGTTTATTTGAAAATCCCTTAAAAAGATTAGCGGATTTTGAATCTTTAGAAGAAAGTATAAAAAAAGAAAAATTCCCGGTGCAGGTCAGTGATATGTCCGAGCCGGGAAAAAGCACATCTGATTTCCGAGCTTATGAAAGAAGAAAAAGGCTTGGAAACTTGTTATATCATATGATGAAGACAATGCTGGCAGGCTATATGAAGATATAGGCTGCTTTTTGGACGAGGTTTATCTGTATCCGGCAAGAGACCTGTTATTTTTACAGCAGATATAAGATCTTCACAGATAACAGCAAAAAGAGTGGAAGTCTGGAAACATTTAAGAGAAGATAAGAGCGGAGTTATAGTAACAACTGTGGACGCTCTTATGGATAAACTTGAAGATTATCAAAAGTTTTGTGAAACCACTTTGGAGATTAAAAAAGAAGATATTATCGATATAGAAGAGATATCAAAAAGCTGACAGATATAGGCTATGAGAGAAGCTTTGAAACAAGCAATCCCGGGCAGTTTTTCCATAAGAGGCGGAATAATAGATATTTTTCCCACTTACTGAAGAATATCCTGTAAGAATAGAACTTTTGGGATGATGAAATAGATGCTATGAAAAGCTTTTCGATCCCGCCAGTCAAAGATCAATAGATGAGCTTGAATATGTAAATATTTATCCGGCAAGAGAAAAGGTATTTGGCGGTGAACAGTCATTTTTAAGATATTTTTAATTATAAAAATACCCTGATATATATTGATGAGCCTGCAAGAACCATGGACAAAGCAAGAAGAACGGAAGATGAATATAATCAAAGTGCAGCCGGAAGAATAGAATCGGGGCAGTACAAAAAGAGGATATTCCCGATATATTCGGAGCGGATGAGGTATTTACAGCTTAAATAAAGCACCGAGTATTGCACTTACAGGGCTTGATAACAGAATAAAGGAATTGGAAATCAAAAGCAATGTACTCCGTGTTTTCAAGAATGAGCGGAGTATATCATGAAGATTTTACAAATCTTGTGGACGATTTGAAAAAAAGTACAGGTCTGATAAAACCAGAGTTGCTCTTGTTTGTGCCTCAAAGACCAGAGCAAAGAGACTTGCGGACAGTTTTTAGAAATGATTATTCCTTGATGCTTTCTTTTCGGAAGGTGAAAAAGATATAAGCATCTCTCGGGGCAGATTGCAATATTTGTTGGGAAATATTCACTCCGGCTTTTGAATATCCGGCAATCAACTTTTGCTTTGATCTCGAAACGGATATTTTTAAAAACCCCTAAGAAGAAAAAAAGAGAAGAGAAAAAGAATATGAGGGTGACAGAGTAACTTCATTAAGCGAGCTGCATATAGGTGATTATATAGTACATGAAGATCATGGTCTTGGAATCTATAGAGGTATAGAAAAGATAGAAAGAGACGATGTAATTAAGGACTATGTAAAGATCGAATATCAGGGGGGTGACAACTGCTTTGTACCGGTTTCAAAGCTTAACAGAATACAAAAATACGGCAGTGGAGAAATAAAAAGCCTAAAACTCAATAAGCTTGGCGGGAGTGGAGTGGAGCAAGACCAAAGTCAAGAGTAAAGACGGAAGTCGAAGAGATGGCTAAAAGAGCTTGTGGAACTCTATGCCGCAGACTTAAAGGACAGGGAGTACTCTATGGAGAGGATACTCTTTGGCAAAGAGAGTTTGAAGAAATGTTTGAGTATGAGGAGACATATGATCAGATAAAAGCTATAGAGGATGCCAAAAGAGATCTGGAGACCGGAAAGATAATGGATCGTCTGATATGTGGAGATGTGGGATATGGTAAGACTGAGATTGCCTTAAGAATTGCATTTTAAGGTAATACAGGAAGGATATCAGGTACTTTTACCTTGTTCCGACAACCATTCTTGCAAGACAGCATTACAATACATTTGTTCAGAGAATGAAAGATTTTCCTGTAAAAATAGGTTTGCTTTCAAGATTTAATACAAAGAAAGAGCAGAATCAGATTGTCAGTGATCTGGAAAAAGGTCTTGTGGATATAGTGATAGGAACTCACAGACTTTTATCAAAGGATGTAGCACCGAAAAAACTCGGACTTGTGATAGTGGATGAGGAACAAAGATTCGGTGTAAGGCATAAGGAGAAATTAAAAGCAGCTTTGTGAGAATGTAAATGTGCTTACACTTACCGCAACACCGATACCCAGAACTCTTCATATGTCACTTTCAGGTATCAGAGATCTGTCGGTATTGGAAGAGCCTCCTGTTGACAGAAAGCCGATACAGACTTATGTAATGGAGTATCATGATGAGACGGTTAAAGAGGCTATCAGAAGAGAGGTTGCCAGAGGCGGTCAGGTATACTATCTGTATAACAGAGTCAACAATATAGAAGAAGTTGCCGACATGTCAGAGCACTCTACCTGATATAAATGTGGAATATGTGCATGGAAGAATGGATGAGAGACATTTGGAAGAAAGAATGGTAGATTTTATCAATGGTGATGTGGATGTATTGGTAACCACAACCATAGTGGAGACAGGCCTTGATGTTCCGAATGCAAATACCATAATTGTTCATGATGCGGACAGACTTGGACTCTCGCAGCTTTATCAGCTTCGAGGAAGAGTCGGAAGAAGCAAAAGAAGTGCCTATGCATTTCTTATGTATACGAGAAATAAACTTTTGTCCGAGGAAGCTTCAAAGAGACTTAAGGCAATAAGAGAATTTACGGAACTCGGTTCCGGAATAAAGATTGCAATGAGAGATCTTGAGATAAGAGGAGCCGGAAATGTTCTCGGTGTGACACAGCATGGCCATATGGAAGAGGTAGGATATGACCTGTATGTGAAACTTTTAAACACTGCAGTCAGAGCTTTAAAGACAGGAAAGCCTGTGGAAGAGGAAGTAGAGGCAAGTGTTGAGATAGACAGCAGTGCCTATATTCCAAGCAGCTATATTTCCAATGAAGAGACAAAACTTGAGATATATAAAAAGATAGCATTGGTAAAAACCGAGGAGGATTTCCTTGATATGCAGGATGAGCTTATAGACAGGTTCGGTGAGATGCCGAAGTCTGTTGCCAATCTTTTGTATGTTGCAAGAATAAAGGCTCTGGCAAGCAGTATGTTTATAACCGATATTATTGTGAATAAGTTGCAGATAAAGTGGACAATGAGAGAAAATAAAGAGATAAAAATGGATAACCCTGGATGCTTTCTTAAAGTCCTTTCGGAAAGAATTTGTCTGTAAAATATGATAAGGTATTGAACTGGGAGTACAGGGATAAAGAGAAAATTTCAACCGAGGGCAGGATGGAATTTACTATAAGTTTGCTTTGAAAAGACTGAAAAGAGCAATTGTTTTAGCACATCAAAAAAATCATTTGACAAATATAGATCATTGCAAGTATACTTGTTAATGCACAGCCGGGAAGATAGCGGTGTCCTGTACCTACAATCCGCTTTTAGTAGGGGTGATGTCTTGCCTAGGGTGTTCATTTGCTTGGCAGTCTGGAGTAAGTGGTGTTGAAGTGGGGGTCCCCACGCAATGGAAACTTTCGAACCGTGTCAGGACAGGAATGTAGCAGCACTAAGGGAGAACTTTCATGTGCCGTGAGATAGCCGCCGCAGAGCTAACTGCTTTTGTAACGCTTGTGAATGGCATTCGAAGCAAGACGTGCATATAAAAGGGCATTATTAAGAAATCTGTTTTTAGATTTTTTTGATAATGCTCTTTGCATTTTTAAAATTAGAATTTGTTAATTCCATGACAAGACTATTGAAAAAAATGTTTTTCATTAATATAAAATGATGTAGATATTTATATATGTATATTCTTACCGAGATATGCTATATAAATTATACATAGGGAAAAAAAGAGTAGATCCGTTTTTTAAAATAGGAGGAAAATATATGGCAATAAAAACTATAGGTGTTTTTGACAAGTGGTGGTGATGCACCGGGAATGAATGCGGCTATCAGAGCGGTAGTTAGAACAGCAATACATAACGGAATAAATGTAAAGGGAATCATGAGAGGTTATGCAGGACTTTTACAGGAAGAGATAGTAGATATGGACAGTACCAGCGTGTCTGAAATCATTCACAGAGGCGGTACAATTCTTTATACTGCAAGATGCCAGGAGTTTACTACAGCGGAGGGACAAAAAAAAGGGTGCTGAAATCTGTAGGAAAAGCATGGTATAGACGGAGTTGTCGTTATAGGTGGTGACGGATCGTTCCAAGGTGCCGGAAAGCTTTCCGCACTCGGAATCAATACTATAGGAATACCCGGAACTATCGACCTTGATATAGCATGTACAGACTATACTATAGGATTTGATACTGCGGTAAATACTGCAATGGAAGCTATTGATAAGGTAAGAGATACTTCCACATCACATGAGAGATGCTCAATAATTGAGGTAATGGGTAGAAATGCAGGATATATTGCACTTTGGTGCGGATTTGCAAACGGTGCAGAGGATGTGCTTTTACCTGAGAGATATGACGGAAACGAGCAGGTGTTGATAGACAGAATCATTGAAAACAGAAAGCGCGGAAAAAAGCATCATATCATAATCAATGCCGAGGGAATCGGACATTCAACTTCCATGGCAAAGAGAATAGAAGCTGCTACAGGAATCGAGACAAGAGCTACAATCTTAGGTTACATGCAAAGAGGTGGTGCGCCTACATGTAAGGACAGAGTTTATGCTTCAATTATGGGAGCAAAGGCTGTAGAGCTTTTATTGGCAGGTCATTCAAACAGACTTGTTGCATATAAAAACGGTGAGTATGTTGACTTTGATATTCAGGAAGCATTGGCAATGACTAAGGATATACCGGAAGATCAATTCAGAATAAGCAAGCTTTTGGTAAGATAATATGCCTGAAATGATAGACGGATATAATTACGATTGGACAAACAGTGAAAAACATGGTGCTATGTGGTGCCAGCTCATATGTTCAGAAGTATTATTTCAATGAAAAGTTCAAGCTTTTTGCCGGATGAGATAAAAAAACGAGCTTAAAAATAATGTGTGTCTTTTTGCCGAAGAGGCGGGAGGCATACTTACTATGGAGTTTGATAGGTTCGGTAATTTGAGCTTTTTGTGTAAGAGTTGATGATGCCGATTTTTTTATTTTTGACGAGATAGAGAGCGGCTTGAAGATAAGCTTTATACCAAAGAAAAAAAGAAGAGCTTTTTGTCACAGTTGGAATTGTTTTTATAAAGTGGTGATATTGGGAGAGAGTGCAGAATAATTATGCTTGAAAAAAATATCATATTATATAAAAAAATATGAGAGTGTATTACTGTATCTTATTTTTCGGTGTACTGACCACTCTTGTAAATTTTGCGGCATACCATATTTGCTATACAAAGCTCCAATTTCCGAACTTGGTATCCAATACGATTGCATGGATATTATCCGTTCTTTTTGCCTTTATAACAAATAAAAATATGGGTATTTAAAAGTAAAAGCTTTGAGTTTTCAAAACTGGCAGTTGAACTGTCAGGCTTTATTACAGCAAGATTGTTTACAGGTTTTTTGGATACGGCAATTATGTTTTGTTGGAGTAGACTTATTAAAGAGAAACTGGATAATTGCAAAAATAGTCTCAAGTGTGGTCGTAGTTATACTTAATTATATTTTTTTCAAAGCTGTTTATTTTTTAGAAAGAATAAGGAATAATGCTAAAAAGATTTTAAAATCGGAAATATAAATATAGAAGGCGGTTTGTGCCTAGGACCAATGGCAGGTGTAAGTGACTTGCCATTTCGTCATTTATGCAAAGAAATGGGAGCTTCACTTCTTGTTACAGAGATGGTGAGTGCAAAGGCTATCTATTTTTAAAAAAACAAAAAAATACGGAACCGCTTATGAAAATAGATAAAGGGGAACATCCGATTGCGCTGCAGCTTTTCGCTCGGACCCCGATATAATTGCACAAATGGCCGCAAGTATAGAAGAAAGAGATTTTGATATATTCGACTTTAATATGGGTTGTCCCGTACCGAAGATAGTAAATAACGGTGAAGGTTCGGCACTTATGAAGAATCCGAAACTTGTAGAGGAGATACTTACAAAGCTTGTAAAGAGTGTAAAAAGCCTGTTACATTAAAGATAAGAAAAAGGTTTCAATGACAACAATATCAATGCGGTGGAAATTGCAAAAATAGCCGAAGCTTCAGGTGTAAGTGCTGTTGCCGTACATGCCAGAACCAGAGAACAGTACTATTCGGGTAAGGCGGATTGGAGCATTATAAAGGCTGTAAAAGTCAAATCTCGGCATTCCGGTAATTGGAAACGGAGATGTGGTGGACGGAAAAAGCGCAAAAAGAAATGTATGAGTATACGGGCTGTGACGGAATAATGATTGCAAGAGCGGCAAGAGGAAATCCGTGGATATTCAAAGAAATCAGAGGGTATTTGAATGGGGAAATCATAGAAAAACCCTGAGAAAGATGAAATCGTGGATATGATACTCAAACATTGCAAACTGCAAATGCAATATGATGATGAAATTATGGCTATAAGAAAGATGAGAAAACATGTTGCATGGTACACACATGGTATGAAGGGCTCATCGGCACTTAGGGATAGGGTCAATCATGTTGAAAGATATGATGAACTTGAAAGACTGTTAAGGTCTGTATAAAGATTTTATCTCTTAATACAAAATTATAAATACATATATTAAAAAAATATGCTACAATAGTATCGGAGTGAGAGGTATTGGAGGAGATATGAATACAAAGGAACAGTATAAACGAATTGTAAAAATTCGGTTCGGCAGCTATCATATTGCTAATAGAAATAGGGCTTTATTGGGCGCTATGGTATTTTCATCTGAATACTATTATAGAGGTAAGATTCTGGAGAAGAGGAATCTGGCTGTTGGCTGCAATGTACGGAATGTTGCTGTTTTTTTCTTTCTGCAGACATACGGCGGTTTAAAAATAGGTTATTTAAAAAGAGGTAATATAATCTATTCTCATATTTTTATCGCTTTTTGATAGCCAATGTAATAGGATATATTATACTTGCATTGGTGGATAAAAGATTTCATGCACCGACACCGTTTATAATTTTAACTCTTATAGATGCTACATTGGTATGTGCCTGGGTGTTTTTGTTTCAGTGGATATACAGTGTGCTCTTTCCGCCAAGAAGACTTTTTGGTAGTCTATGGAAACAGACCGGTATTTTTCCATAATGGAAAAAATAGGTGCCAGAGATGACAAGTATATAATAGGCGGAGTAATAAGTACCAAAGTCGGTATTGATGAAATAATGAAAAGAGCGGAGGAGTTTGAAGGTATGGTTGTAGGAGATATACCTTCACATGAAAGAAATCTGCTTTTAAAGAAATGCTATGATGCAGGTATCAGAGTATATATGATACCAAAGATAAGTGATATATTGATAAGAACTTCCACAAATCTGAATCTGTTTGATACACCCATACTTCTTTCAAGAAATGAGGGACTTCAGGCCGATCAGATGCTGGTAAAGAGAATCATAGACGTTGTAGTCAGCGTAATAGGTATAATAATTACTCTGCCTCTGTTTGTCATGTTCGGTGCGGCAATACATCTTACAGACAAAGGTCCGGTATTTTATAAGCAGACCAGACTTACACTTGACGGAAAGCTGTTTGAAATATATAAATTCAGAACTATGAGAGAAGATGCGGAAAAGGACGGTATAGCAAGGCTTGCCGGAGAAGATGATGACAGAATCACAGCAGTCGGAAAGCTATTAAGAGCTACCAGATTGGATGAACTTCCCCAGCTTTTTAATATAATAAAAGGGTGAAATGAGTCTTGTAGGTCCAAGACCTGAGAGACCGGAGATTGCCGCAGAGTATATGGAAGAGCTTCCGGAGTTTTTCTATGAGACTTAAAAATGAAGGCGGGACTTACAGGATATGCACAGGTTCACGGCAAGTACAATACAACACCATATGATAAATTAAAAGCTTGATCTGCACTACATAAGAAATTACAGTATATGGATGGACCTTATCTTGATAGTTTTGACACCTAAAGTTTTGTTTATGAAGGAGTCGACAGAAGGCGTCGGAGAAGGTGAAATTACCGCAAATACCAAGGATAAATAATATATTAAAAGCAGGATGCATAAATTGATGCAATCCCTGCATTTTTATGTTACAATCATATTACATGGCAGATATTATATTTTTTTCAAAAAAATTTCAGTAATTATTTTTATATTCTTAGTTTTTAATGTCTTAATTTTAATTCCCTTTATATCATTGTTGACAAATAAAAAGAGAAGCATATACAATAAAACAAGAACATACATTCGATGGAGGTTGTTATGAAGAAGGAAAAAAAGTTCCAAAAGCAGCACAACAGGTTAAAAAGAGTAATGGAAAAAAAGTGAGAAACAGGCGGCACTTGAGTCTGCCTTGACACAGATAGAGAAGGCATACGGTAAGGGTTCGGTGATGAAGCTGGGAGACGGAAATACAAATATGTTTGTAGAGACCATTCCTACAGGTTCACTTGGGCTTGATATAGCATTAGGTGTAGGCGGCATTCCGAAGGGGAGAATTATAGAGGTATACGGACCGGAGTCATCAGGTAAGACAACCGTAGCTCTTCATATGGTAGCCGAAGCTCAGAAGCTTGGAGGTATTGCGGCATTTATAGATGCGGAGCATGCGCTTGATCCTGTTTATGCGGATAAGATAGGTGTAAATATAGACGAGCTGTATGTATCACAGCCTGATAACGGTGAGCAGGCGCTTGAGATTACGGAGACTATGGTAAGATCCGGTGCTATTGATATTATAATAGTCGACTCTGTAGCGGCACTTGTACCAAAGGGCGAGATAGAAGGAGATATGGGAGATTCTCATATGGGCTTGCAGGCAAGACTTATGAGCCAGGGACTCAGAAAGCTTACAGGTATAGTAAGCAAGAGCAATTGTATAGTTATCTTTATCAACCAGCTAAGAGATAAGATAGGTGTAATGTTTGGAAGCCCGGAGACCACCACCGGAGGTAGAGCCTTAAAATTTTATGCATCTGTAAGACTTGATGTAAGAAAAAGTTGAGCAGATTAAAGCAGGGCGGTGAAATCATAGGAACCAAGACCAGAATAAAGGTTGTTAAAAACAAAGTGGCACCTCCTTTCAAAGAGGCCGAGTTTGATATAATGTACGGACTGGGTATATCAAAGTCCGGGAGAGATACTTGATCTGGCAGTTGCAAGTGATGTTGTGGAAAAAGGCGGTGCATGGTACTCTTATGAAGGAAATAAAAATCGGTCAGGGAAGAGAAAAATGCCAAGACTTTCCTCATGGAAAAATCCCTGAGATTTGTGCGAAAATAGAAGAGCAAATCAGAGAAAAAGTTTGTACTTGAAGCTGAAAAAACGGTAAAACTTTAGAGTATGACTCTGTAGATGATGATGACGAAGAGTTTGACGGTTCACCTATAGAGGATGATATGGATGAAGCCGGCGGCATAGAGCTTGAGGAAGAAGATTGATTGTAAGTGAAGTTATTTCTCTGAATACCAAAAAAAGCAAAGTTATATTTCAGGATGGAGAAAGTCTTGCCCTATATAACGGCGAAATCAGACGACTGGATATTGCTGTTGGAAAAGAGATAGATGAAGAGAATATTATACAACCATCTATCCGGTTTTAAAAAAGAGACCTTTTGCAAGGCTGATGCATATACTTGAGAAATCCTTTAAGTCGGAAAACGATATAGTAAAAAAGCTGAAGCTCTCATTTTACCCTGATGAGGCCGTCAAAGAGGCTATAGAAAAAGGCAAAAAAATTCGGCTACATAGATGATGACAGATATGCCGAGCGATATATCAATACATATAAAGATAAGTACAGCAAAATGAAATTAAAATACAAGCTGCTGGAAAAAGGGCATAAATAAGGAAATTATTGATAATGCACTGGAATCATTTACAGTAGATGAAGAGCCTATGATAAAAAGCTTCTTAATAAAAACATTATTTTGAAACTGAGGAACCTGATAAAAACAAAAGATAATTGCCTCTGTAATGAGACAGGGATTCAAATATCAAAAAAATAAAAGATGTTATAAAAGACACTTCTATGAGTTAGAGACACTCAAGTAAGTGTCTTTTTGTGAGATTATTAGCATGTAACGCTAGTTAAATAACAAACATATTTGTTAAATAAAAATACTTTTCAGAAAAAGTATTACAATATTTATAAAAAAGTATATAATGAATGCATAAAGTTCGTATCAAATAAATGTAAAGATATGTGCTCTTATTATTTCATGAAATAGACAATTTAAAATCTATATATGTAATTCATTTACATATATTAATCTACCGGTAAAACGGTTAAATAATTCTAGGAGTAAGAGGTATGAGTAGATTAGAAATAGTCTCCCCAAGTAGAGCCAGAATTGTTATGGAGGAGCTATACAAAAATTTGGAAAGAAGAATCGAGGCATCTCCTCCTGGGCTTTGCCCGGTTGATATGTCAAGAGCTTTCTTGGAATTGGCTCACGCTCAGACTTGTGGTAAATGTGTTCCATGCAGAATCGGTTTAGGACAGCTTGAAAAGCTGATCGAAAACGTGCTTGACGGTAAGGGTAGTATGGCTTCTTTGAAGTTAATGGAGAAGACAGCCCTCAGTATTATGGAATCGGCAGATTGTGCCATAGGCTATGAAGCGGCAAATATGGTTTACAAAGGTATTATAGGATATAGAGATGACTATATCGAACATATAGCACATGGCAGATGTACATGCTCATACAATCAGCCTGTACCTTGTGTAAATTTATGTCCTGCACAGGTGGATATACCGGGATATATTGCTCTTATAAAGGAAGGCAGATATGCGGATTCTGTAAGACTTATAAGGAAAGATAATCCTTTCCCTACTACTTGCGGATTTATTTGCGAGCATCCTTGTGAGGCAAGATGTAGAAGAAATATGGTGGACGACTCTATAAATATTCGTGGTTTAAAGAGAGTTGCAGCAGATTTTGCGGGAGAAGTCGATCCTCCAAAATGTGCTCCGTCTACAGGTAAAAAAGTTGCAATACTCGGTGGTGGACCGGGTGGACTTAGTGCGGCTTATTTCCTACAGCTGATGGGACATCAGACAACCGTGTATGAGATGTTGCCTGAGCTTGGAGGTATGTTGAGATACGGTATTCCGAATTACAGATTACCAAAGAACAGACTTGATGATGATATCAAGGCTATTTTAAAGACAGGTGTAGAAGTTAAGCATGGTCTCAAGATTGGAGAAGACATTACAATGGACGACTTGAGAAATGCTTTTGATGCGGTGCTTATAACTATAGGAGCAAGTACAGATAAGAAACTGGGACTTGAGCATGAAGATGCAAACGGAGTGGTATCTGCTGTAGAGTTCCTTCGTGATGTAGGAAAGAATATTATAAAAGACCTTACAGGCAAGAATGTTTGTATAATCGGTGGTGGAAATGTATCCATGGATGCGGTTAGAACCGCAAAGAGAATGGGTGCAAAGAAAGTAAGTATTGCATATAGAAGAAGAGTTGCCGATATGACAGCTTTACCTGCTGAGATAGAGGCGGCGGTTGCAGAGGGTATTGAGCTTAGAACTTTGATGGCACCATCCGCTATAGATGTTGATGAGAACAATAATATAAAGGGTATATATGTAAAACCTCAGATGATCAGCTCTATTAAAGACGGAAGAGCTAGTGTAAAGGCTACAGGCGAGGAAGATGTTTATATTCCATGTGACATACTTGTAGTTGCAATAGGACAAAATATAGAGACAAAGCATTTTGAGGATGCGGGAATCCCTGTATCCAACGGAAAGATAATTACAGATTCTACAGGTGCATTTAAAGAGATGCCGGGTGTATTTGCAGGAGGAGACTGTGCAAGCGGACCTTCTACAGTTATAAAGGCAATCGGTGCGGCAAAGGTGGTAGCGGCAAATATTGATGAATATTTGGGATATCATCACGAAATAAGCGTAGATGTGGTAATACCTGAGGCCGGTCTTGAAGACAAGAGCCCTTGTGGTAGAGTAGAGCTTACAGAAAGAGAGGCCAGTGAAAGAGTTCTCGATTTTGAAGGCGTTGAAAATTGCATGACAGAAAAAGAAGCAAAGCAAGAGGCGGGAAGATGTTTAAGATGCGACCACTTCGGCTTCGGTATTTTCAAAGGAGGTAGGGAGAGTATATGGTAAACTTAACTATTGATAATGTACCTGTTTCCGTAAAAGAAAATACTACTATTATGGAAGCGGCGGCAGGAATAGATATAGATATTCCGAAATTATGTTTCTAGAAGGTTTGAATGAGATAGCGGCGATGTAGAGTATGTGTTGTTGAATTAAAGGGTAAAGATAAACTTTATCACATCATGTAATAATGTATGTGAAGAGGGTATGGAGATCTTTACAAACAGTAAAAAAGTAATCAGAGACAGAAGAAAGACTGTTGAGCTGATACTTTCACAGCATGACAACAGATGTGTTATATGCGCTAAGAGCGGCAACTGTTCACTTCAAAAAGTTGCCAATGACCTAAATATACTTGAGATACCGTTTGCTGTTGAACTTGAAAAACAGCCATGGAATAAAAATTTCCCTCTTATCAGAGATTCATCAAAATGTATTAAATGTATGAGATGTATACAGGTTTGCGATAAGATGCAGACTTTGAGTGTTTGGGATCTCCACGGTACAGGAGCAAGAACTACAGTAAATGTAACCGGATATAAGAAGATTGAGGAAGCCGACTGTTCACTTTGCGGACAGTGTATAACACATTGTCCTGTAGGTGCATTGAGCGAAAGAGATGATACTTCCAAGTTCTGGGATGCAATTGCAGACCCTGAAAAGACTGTTGTAGTTCAGATTGCACCGGCTGTCAGAACGGCTTGGGGTGAAGTGTTCGGTCTGAAAGACAAGGACGCTACAGTTGGAAAGATTGTAGATGCATTAAAGAAGATGGGTGCAGACTATGTGTTTGATACCTCATTCTCAGCAGACTTGACAATTATGGAAGAGGCAAATGAGTTTGTACACAGATATACGAACGGACTTATCGGTGACAGACCTATGTTTACTTCCTGCTGTCCGGGTTGGGTAAGATTTGCAAAATCACAGTTCCCGAGAATGGCAAAGTCACTTTCTACAGCAAAGTCTCCGCAGCAGATGTTCGGAGCGGTAATGAAGTCTTATTTTTGCTGAGAAGATCGGGTGAATCCTGAAAATATGGTATCTGTTTCCATCATGCCTTGTGTAGCTAAGAAAGGTGAAAGAGAGATGGAACTCTTTCCATGGAGAATATGCAGGTCACGATGTTGATATAGCACTTACTACAAGAGAACTTACTCGTATGATAAGAGCTTCTCATATAGATCCGAAGAGTCTTGAGGATGTAGTAGCCGACAGACCGATGGGCGATTATTCGGGAGCAGGAGTAATATTCGGTGCTACAGGAGGAGTAATGGAGGCGGCACTAAGAACCGCATACAGCATTATAAAGAAAGGAGAATCCGCCTGCAGACGCATTTCAAGCCTGTAAGAAGTAAGGCATTCCAAGAGAATGACGGAACGGTGGAAGCTAAATTTAAGATAGATGATATAGAACTTAATATTGCTGTGGTGAGCGGACTCGGTAACACCAGAAAATTGATTAACAAGATTGAACGCGGCGAAGCAAAGTATGACTTTGTAGAAGTAATGGCATGTCCGGGAGGCTGCGTAGGCGGTGGCGGACAACCTGTAAAGGATGGCTATGAGCTTGCATTTAACAGAGGAAAGAAGCTTTTACTTCCTGGATGAGAACTCTGAGATAAGATACTCACATGAGAACAAAGATATTATTGCACTGTATGACGAGTATTTTCCATAAACCTCTTTCACATAGGGCACATGAGCTTTTACATGTACACGAGTAATGTTTTTATAATAAAATAGTTTTGAAACTTGTGATTTACATATCGGTACGAGTGCGTTAAATAAGTTTATTTTTCTAAGGAAGTGTTTTTTTACATTTCCTTAGAATTTTTTGTATGCAATATTATTAAGATGGAGATTAGAGTATGTTGTTTAATATCTTTAACAAGAGAAAGTCTGATTGGAAACTTGATATTGACGGAGTAGAAAAAGGGTGAATGTACAGTAGAAGATGTTGAAAAACTGTTAGATTCTATAAGAAACGGTAAGATATATTTTATTGTCTTGACACCGGCAAAGAAGGTTGATGTAAATAGCAGGAGATTGAATTTCGTACAGATATGTAGGGATGAAGGTGATGATAATTATCATTTTGAAGTAAGCACATCGGATGTTAATGACAGTGATAACATTATTATTTATGGCAAGGAAGGGTTTGGCAAAGATAAGGTAATGGATATGATTCAACTTCTGATGAAGGATGATATAGTTCCTGATTATTCCGGTTGGGGAGTTGTATTTGACAGTGCAGATGTCAAAATAGATAATATTGAAGTCTATAGAGAGCTTGTAAAGACAATATCGGATGATAAAGGTTTTTTGCAAAATATGGACAGATGTTTTTGCTATCCGAGAGAGTACTTTAAAGATAATGCGGACAGGTATGATGATAGGGTATTACAAGCAGAGATGCTATAGATACCTTTTGTTTGGATTGCCGTAGCGGATGAGATGCTTGAGAGTGGGATAGCAATAGAGCTTGATTGGAAAGAGGAAAAAGATGAATTCTTATCACGCATAGAAGAATTGACAAAAGAGAATAATCTTGTTGTGGATGAAGGTATGCTTGATGATGAAGGGGATATTCCGTCTTGGTGTAAAGAGTTGGACAATAAATGGATGAAAGACGGATATTGTGTAGCAGGGTATTGATATTGACAGCGACAGTTATGTATTATTCGTATGTAAAAACAGATAATTTAAAGAGTTTGACAGAACTTGCCAAGAGTATAAATCACAGGATAGATTTTTGCTAAGAATATGTGAGTTTTTTGATTTGTCAAAATGTGTTAAAAAC
>BNJV01000851.1_pt1 | contig 152127 bp, 99 predicted proteins | sample 8540591 | NCBI WGS metagenome assembly BNJV01 (sample SAMD00202457, study PRJDB9452) | human saliva metagenome | host: Homo sapiens
GATAGGGGTGCTGAACCTGCCACCGACAAACAAAATACAAATGAAAATAAGTCAGAGATTACTGAGGTCAGTGAGCATCCATTATCAGGACAAGAAATCTCTATCACTCGAGGTAAATTCACATCCGACGATCAAGGCAATTGGTACTATACCAAGGACGGAAAAAATCTCACTGGATGGAATAATGTAGAAGATCGCGAATACTATTTCCAAGAAGATGGAAAACAGGTCAAAGGCCAATTTGTTGAGGTAAATGGAAAGAACTATTATTTAGATGACCATACTGGTATGCTCCTAGTCAATTGCTACCTCGATAAAGATGGAAAACATTATCAAATAGATGAGAATGGGGTTGTGACAGAGAGAACTAAACTGCCTACAAACATTACTGGTGGACATTTTGAAGCCAATGATGAGGGGGAATGGTCTTATATCACTGAACAAGGTGAAAAATTGACTGGTTTCCAATATGTGGACGGTGTTGAACTCTATTTTGACAAAGATGGGAAACAACTCAAAGGTCAAGAAATCACAGTTGATGGAAAAACCTATTACTTAGATCAAAACACCGGTGCCCTTCTCAAAAATTCTTACCGCAATTGGTCTGAAAAACAGATTATCTCACGGTATAAAACAAACTACATATACCATACTAGTTACTTCAACCGAGATGGCATACGTGCCACAGGTCTCGTTAAAACAGCAGCTGGTTTCATTCACTATTTTTGATGAAAATGGCGAACTGCTTAAGAATGTTGCTGTTAATGTAGGGGGCACAACCTATGTCTTTGGAGAGAGAGGACGTCTAGCTCGAAAAATCCTTTATTTGGGATAAGGTAGATTTCACCTTCCCTGAAAAATGTTAATTTTTATTATGGTGATGAAAAGGGCCACGCTGTTAAAGGGCTTCAAACCATTGATGGTTACCAACTTTACTTCGATAAAGACGGTCGTCAAGCAAAAAGATAAAATCGTTCAGATTGATGGTAAAACCTATTACTTTGATAAAACCAATGGACGTATGGTTAAAAAAATCAATGGGCCTCAGTCAATGTTGGTGGAATTAGTCCTGCATCAAAGGACTACCGTTCATACTATCTCGGAAATGATGGCGCTGCTGTGACTGGTTGGCAAGATATTGATGGAAAACACTTGTACTTCACCGATACCGGTATCTATGCTTCTAATGGCATCTATTCAATCAATGGTAAAAACTATCTATTTGAAAAAGGACAATTAGTCAAAGATGCTTATGGCGTTGTTGATAAGCCAGGGGCTAAAGTGAGATTAAAATATACCTATCGAACTAATGCAGATGGAGAAGTCCTAACTGGTAAACAAATTATCGATGGAACAGAATATATCTTTGCTTCAGATGGTCAAGTCGTCGATGGTGTTGTACGTTATGACGGGAAACTTTATCTAGTCAAAGATAGTAAAATAGAAAAAAACTATTTTGGAGCCTTCTTTTCTAAAAACGAAATTTTGGGTGGAATTAATTTCACTGGAATCTATGGAACTGATGAAAACGGTGTCCTCCTAGAGGGCGTCCAACGAAGCTTAGATGGTCAACTGCACTACTTCCAACCTGAGGTAAAAAGTGTTGATAAACCTACATGGAAAGAAATCGATGGCAAGCGCTATCGTCTAACAAAATGGTATCTTCCTGAACACCACGCTGGTATGTACACCACTATTATCCTCACTAACGATACTTTGAAAGTCGATGACAAGACCTATACGATTGATAATGAGGGAGTTGCAACTGAGTTTACGGCCAAAAACCAATTTGTTCGTGATGACAATTGGAACTGGTACTACTACGATACTGATGGCAAGCTCCTAACTGGTCGTCAAACCATTGATGGTGTTCAACTCTACTTTGATAAAAATGGTAAGCAAGTCAAAGGTAGCCTAGTAGACATTGATGGTGATACTTACTACTTTGACAAGGATAGTGGGGTTATGTGGACCAATAGTAGTCTAACTCTCAATGGAATGACCTACGAAATTGATGACCAAGGACGTGTGACATCGTCACTTCGAAATACCTTTGTTCAAGATAAAGATGGTGACTGGACCTACCTCAAAGATAAAGGACAAGTAGCTACCGGATGGCAGACTATTGATGGTATTCAACTCTACTTTGATGGCACTGGGAAACAAATCAAAGGTGAGCGTATCCTTATAGATGGAAAATACTACTATTTCGATAAGAACAGTGGCGAACTCCTTCGTAATGCATTCCATTCCTTTAGTTCATATATTCACTACTTTGGCAATGATGGAGCACAAGTTTTCGGCTGGTACACAATAAACGGTCACCGTGTTTACTTTAAAGAAGACGGTCTACAAGCTAAAGATAATGTCCTTTTAATTGACGGAAATTATTATTATTTCAATCAAGATGGCCAACTTCTTGTTAATGGTTCCGCTAAATCATATAATAGTTTATATCTTGCAGATTCAGAAGGAAATTATTATCCGGGTGGAGAGAAATTGACGGTAAGACCTATTACCTAGATCCAAGCGAAAAGCACTACTACTATAATAGAACAGCATCTATAGACGGTAAGACCTATCTTTTCGGTTCTTACGCGGAATTATTGCGTAATGACACTAATTACGCATATGCTTCAGACGAAAATGGAATCGTTCGAACAGGATTCTACCGCACTGATAAAGGCTACCTATGCTATCTTGAGCCAAGAGTAATTTCTGACTACCAACCAACTTGGAAGGAAATTGACGGTAAGCTCTATCACTTCGAAAAATCAACTTCATTAGAGAAACATCTTTACGGTTCTCCAATCACAACCAATGCAACCCTTGAAAAAGATGGCAAAACCTATGTCATTGATGAAAATGGTGTGGCAACTGAGAAAGTGAATTAATGGGGAAAGAAAAAAATTTCTTCCACTTTAAGAAAACTTTAGGAATCGCTTTGTATACTACAACCATCCTAAAACTTTTCTTTTTCATAATCTCCTAAATCTAGGGCTCAGGTCCTGGATTTTTTTGTGCAAACATCTACTTCTCTCAAACGTCTCTATTGCACTATTAATTTAAACTATGAGTATGTATGAGTTTTCTATTGAAGTTATTAGAAAATAGGATTAAAATATAATCGTAAATTAATTTTTGGTGTTCATGTTGTTTTAAATGTCACAGCATGAATTTACCAAGTCACCATACAAGGGGGAAAATTATGGAAAACAAAGTTCGTTTCAAACTTCATAAAGTTAAGAAACATTGGATCACAATCGCTGCCTCAAGTTTGGCTATCGGGGCTTCACTAATTGGACTAGGACAGGTCGGAGCTGATGAAGTCAAGCCTGAAACGACTGCCGTTACCAGTCCTGAAAATGTCGTCTCTGACAGCAATCTTGAGACAAGTGCTAGCCTCATTACAAGAACCGAAGTAGCTCCAGCAAGCACTACTGTTGAGAAAGCTTCTAGTGAAGCAGTATCTTCTGACACTGCATATACTAATGCGACTAGTCAGCCTACAGAAACGACTACTACACAGCCTGCTAACGAGACTGATAAAAAGGTTGAAGCCACTCAATCTGGTGAGACAGCTACAACCGATAGAAGTGTTGAAACCTCATCTGAAACAAGCGATAACGTAACTACTTCACAGGAAACACCTTCACAAGGTGGCAGATTCACTTCTGATGAGCAAGGTAACTGGTATTACTAGACAGCGAGGGCCACAAACTAACTGGCCCACAAACCATCGATAGCTTTAACCTCTACTTCCATAACAATGGCATCCAAGCAAAGGGTGAAAAGGTAACCATTGATGGCAAGGATTACTACTACGATAAAGATAATGGACGTAAAGTAACTGATACAAGTATTGAAGTAGACGGTAAAACCTATTTAGCAGATGCCGATGGTATCCTTACCGAAAAAACACAACTACCTACTCAGGTCGTGACGGGTGGTCATTTCCAATCTGACAACCAAAAAGATTGGTATTACTACACTGCCAACGGTGAAAAATTGACTGGTTGGCAAAATGTTGATGGTGTCATCCTTTATTTTGATAAAGATGGCAAACAAGTCAAAGGACAAGAACGAGAGATTGGTGGAAAATACTATCGATTCGATGAGAATGATGGCTCTCTATTAACGAATCAGTGGCATCACACTTCAATTTTCAATGGCTATAGGACAGAACCTCAATATACAACTTATACTAATTACTTAGGCGAAGATGGTGCTGCATTTATTGGATGGCATACCATTGACAGTAAACGTTATTATTTCAAACCTGATGGACTTTTGGCTAAAAATGATACTGTCACAATTGATGGGAAGATTTATCTTTTTGATTACCAAGGACAATTGGTCAAGAACAAATATGGCATTGTTGAAACTCCTTCAATGTTCCATGCAAACACTTCTACCTACCGTACCAATGCTAACGGCGAAGTCTTAACTGGTAAACAAATTATCGATGGAAAAGAATATATCTTTGCTTCAAAGGGTCAAGTTGTTGATGGTATCATAGGTTATGACAGCAAACTTTATCTAGTCACAGATAGTAAAATAGAAAAAAACTATTTTGGAGCCCTTTTTTCAAAAAAAACATTTTGGGGCGGGCCTAGTTTCTCTGGAATCTATGGAACTGATAAAAACGGTGTCCTCCTCGAGGGCATCCAACGAGGCTCTGATGGTCAACTGCACTACTTCCAACCTGAGGTAAAAAGTGTTGATAAGCCTACATGGAAAGAAATCGATGGCAAGCGCTATCGTCTAACAAAATCATATCGAACAGAAAGATATGCTGGTATGTACACCACTATTATCCTTACTAACGACACTTTGAAAGTCGATGATAAGACCTACACAATTGATAATGAGGGAGTTGTGACTGAATTTACGGCTAAAAACCAATTTGTTCGTGATGATTTCTGGAACTGGTACTACTACGACAAAGAGGGCAAACTCCTAACAGGCCGTCAAACCATTGATGGTGTTCAACTCTACTTTGATAAAAATGGTAAGCAAGTCAAAGGTAGCCTAGTAGAGATTGATGGTAAAACTTACTACTTTGACAAAGACAGTGGGGCTATGTGGACGAATACCACTCTCGAAAAAGACGGCAAGACTTATATCATCGATGAAAATGGTGTGGCTACTGAGAAAGTGAATTAAAAAGGAAAGACAAAATATTTCTACCACTTTAAGAAAACTTTAGGATTTAATTTATATACTATAACCATCCTAAAACTTTTCTTTTTCATAATCTCCTAAATTCAGGGCCTATGCCCTGGATTTTTTTGTTTTTTAAACTCTTGTGACTGCTAAAATTATGACATTTGCCATTCACTCTCTTTTTATGTAATCGTTTTCTTATTTTTATCTAAATTTCTTATTTTTTCTTGAAACTCTCTAAAATAGCGCTATAATAGAACTTAGGAAATGGAGGAAAAAGTATGAAAGTACATTCTAATTTTACTGGACAAAAGTCCAAAAAACGTCTGATCGCATTCTCATGTGCAACTGCCCTTGCAGGTTTTGCCCTCATAGCAAGACCTGCCTTCGCTGAGGAAGCTAAAGCTGAAAACTCATCAAACCTTGATGTGACTGCTGCTACCACTGCCAATGTGGAAACTATAGCAGACCTCGTAGAAACAAAGGTTGTTGAAGCTCCTCCTACTACTGAAAATGTAACTAGCACTGAAAGTACCACAAATGTTTCAGAACAAGCTACAACTTCTGCTACAAGCTCTGAAACTGCAAGTGAAATGGCTTTAACAACTGCAAGCGAAAGCCAAGCACCTGCAAAATCGGCCACAGGCCAAACACGAGAAGCTGTAACTACAGACCGAGCTGCCAGTGAAACTGCTTCAGTACCTAATGAAACAAACGTCACTGGTGGTCAGTACTATAGTGATGACCAAGGCAACTGGTACTATAAAGATGCCAGCGGTAAAAACCTTACTGGAGACCAAACCATTGATGGTGTACGTGTCTCTTTCCGCGAAGATGGTAAACAAATTAAAGGGCCAGATTTCTATTGGTCTGGTGATCTACGTCGTTATTTCGATGATAATTCTGGTCAACTTCAAACCAATCGTTACCTAGAATACAAGGGCAATTGGTATTATTTAGATGCTACTGGACGACCACTAACAGGCGAACAAACTATCAATGGTCAAGAAGTTTATTTTAATAATGATGGTATTCAAATCAAAGGTGACTTTAGTGGAGAATCTTATAGTTATCCAGATCAAACCTTCTATTACGACCCTAACTCTGGTGCAAGGGTCCGAAAAGAAGGTCTAGTTCAGAATAAAAAAGGCCAAACTTTCTACATCAAGAACGATGGTTCTAAATTTACAGGAATACGTGAAATTGATGGTAACATCTACTATTTCAAAGCACGTGAAGCTGCCTCTCCTGTTGATACCGGCGTCCTACAAAAGGGAATCAGTATTTTACTAGAAGAAGGTCAAAATTCACCACGTTCTTACGGTTATGGTACTCCTATTAATATTACACGTCGCTATTATTTTGACTCAGTTACTGGTCAAGCCGTTAAAAACCGCTATGTCCAAGAAAATGATGGCTGGTACTACTATGGTGAAGATGGAAATGCTATTCGTCCTCAGAATGGTGAAGCCAATATAGATGGTCAAATCGTTTACCTCTATGCCAATGGTCGTCAGGCTAAAGGAGAGCTTGTTCTCGACAATGGTATTCTTCGCTACTATGATCCTAATTCTGGAGCACGCGTCACTAACACCACTCTAACAATTAATGGTATGACCTATCGATTTGATGAAAATGGTGTCGGTACGGATGCTCCTAACCCAAATGGTTATTATAGTGATGATAACGGAAACTGGTATTATAAAAACGCAAATGGAGACAACCTTACTGGAGCTCAAATTATCAATGGACAAAAAGTGTTCTTCCGTGACAACGGTCAACAGGTCAAAGGGGCTTATGGTAATTCTTACGGTGATTTATACGCATTCTACGATGTTAATTCAGGAAACCTTGTAACCAATCGTTATATTGACTTCATGGGTAATTGGTTTTATGTAGGTAAAGATGGTAAACCAGTCAAGGGACCTCGAAATATCGATGGACAAGATGTCTTCTTCAACTATCGAGGGGTACAAGCCAAAGGTGATTTTGGTCGAGATGGCGTATATATGCCTGAGTACTACTACGATAAAGATAATGGTCGCAAAGTAACCAAAGCTGGGTTTGTCAAAGATAACAGAGGCTTAACTTACTATCTTGACGAGAAAGGTGAAAAAGTCCTTGGACTTCATGAAATCAATGGTGACTTATATTACTTCCGTCAAGGAGGTGCCTATAAATACACCCAACTAGGTGACATGTGGCAAGACAGCATTAATTACATTGATGGTAAGATCTACTACTTCGATCAATTTGGTAAGGCTGCCAAAAACCGCTTTGTCTTTACGGAAGGAGCTTGGCACTATTTCTACGGCGATGGTACAGCAGCTACCGGTGCCGTTCAAATTAATGGGCAAAAACTTTACTTCGATACAAATCATGGTAGACAAGTTAAAGGCGCTTTTGCACCAGATGGTCACTACTACGATGAAAACTCTGGTGAACTCGTCACCAACCAAACACGTACTATCAAAGGTGTAACTTATCATTTTGATGAAAATGGTAATGCGACTAAAGTTTAAGGTATCCCTTACTTTAAGAAAACTTTAGGATCTCCTCTATATACTATAATCATCCTAAAACTTTTCTTTTTCATAATCTCCTAAAATCCAGGACTCAAGTCCTGGATTTTTTTAAACTCTTATGACTGCTAAAATTGTGACATTTCCATTCAGTCGCTTTTTCATGTAATCGTTTTCTTATTTTTGTCTAAATTTCTTATATTTTCTTGAAAGTCTCTAAAATAGCGCTATAATAGGACTTAGGAAATGGAGGAAAAAGTATGAAAGTACATTCTACTTTTACTGGATCTAAGCCCAAAAAACGTCTGATTGCATTCTCATGTGCAACTGCTCTTGCAGGTTTTACCCTCATCGCAAAGCCTGCCTTCGCTGAGGAAGCTAAAGCTGATAGCTCAACAAACCTTGATGTGACTGCTGCTACCACTGCCAATGTGGAAACTACCGCAGACCTTGTCGAAACAAAGGTTGTTGAAGCACCTGTTACTACTGAAAATGTGGCTAGCACAGAAAACACCACAAATGTCTCAGAACAAGCCACAACTTCTACAGCAAGCTCTGAAGTTGTCAGTGAAACCGCCTCAACAACTGCAAGTGAAAGTCAAGCTCCAACAGAATCAGCCACAGGCCAAACACGCGAAGCTGTATCTACAGACCGAGCTGCCAGTGAGACAGCTTCAGTTAACGAAACTTCGAACAGTGAAACTAATATCACAGGTGGTCAATACTATAGAGACGAATACGGCTATTGGCATTACAAAGATGCTAGCGGTAAAGACCTGACTGGACCACAAACTGTTGATGGCGTTAAGGTTTACTTCGATCAAGGTGGTGTTCAGGTTAAAGGGGAATTTACCTGGGACGGTCACTATTATGACAAAGATTCTGGTGCTCTTGTTACTAATAAATTCGTTGATAGTTACAGTAGCACCTATTACCTAGATGAAAATGGCAATAAAGTAATCGGACCCAAGGAAATTAATGGAGCGTGGTATTATTTTGATCAGTATGGTGAACAAGTTAAGGGTAGATTTGCTTCTGATAACCGTTATTACGACGAAAACGGTAAACAAGTTGATTTTGGGACAAACCGCTATTTCGAATTAAACGGGGAATGGTACTATGCTGGAAATGATGGTGCTATTTTAAAGGGACCACAAACCATCGATGGCGTTAAGGTTTACTTCGACCAAGGAGGTGTTCAAGTTAAAGGCTATTTTGTTAAAGATAGTACTGACAATAATGAACGCTATTATGATAAAGATTCTGGTGCTCTAGCTACTAACCAATATATCATTGCCTACAACCCCTACAGACATAGAAATGAACGTTATTATGTTAACGACCAAGGAGTTCGGTTAACTGGTCCTCAAACAATTGATGGTAAACAAGTCTACTTTGATAAATACGAGGGATGCCAAGTTTTTCGACAATTTTGGCGATGATGGTTACTTTTACGATCAGGACGGTAATCGTGTTGATCTTGGTGCCAATCGTTATGTTCAAATCAGAGACAATTGGTACTATGTCGGTAACGATGGAAAAAAATTTTTAACCGGTGAACACATTATTGATGGAGCTCACGTTTATTTTTGAATATGGAGGTAAACAAGTTAAAGGAGATTTTGACTATAAAAAAATCAATTTCACGATAAAGACTCTGGAAATCTAGTTACTAATCGTTTCGTTACCGTTAATGACAAGACCTACTTCATTGGAGCAGATAGTAAGGCTATTAAAGGAGCGACCGTCATCGACAACATTGAATACTTCTTTGACGAAAAAACTGGCGCTCAGGTTAAGGGAAATTTCGCAAGTAACAAAAAATATTATAACAGTACTACTGGTGCTCTCGTAATCAATAGTTATGTCCAAGTCGACAAAGACTGGTACTACGTAGGCAATGACGGTAAACGGCTTAAAGGTTCTCAAACCATTAACAATGTTCCTGTATACTTTGACACTTATGATGGTAAACAAGCCAAAGGTGTCTTTGGTAATGACGGCTACTTCTACGACAAAGATTCTGGTGCTAAAATAGACCTTGGTACCAATCGCTACGTTTACATCAACGATAACTGGTACTATCTTAATGGAGAAGGAAAAATCCTTAAAGGCGATCAAACCATCGACGGGGTACAGGTTCACTTTGATCCATATTATGGCAATCAAATTAAAGGAGAATTTACCGATAGTAATGGGCATGCGGTTAAAGCAAACTCCTATACTAGCCCAGTTAAGTACTATGATAAAAATTCTGGAGCTCTTGTAAAAGGTCAATACTTTAACCACAATGGAAACTGGTACTACGCTAATGCGGAGGGGAATATCCTTAAAGGTGAACAAACCATTGATGGGGTGCACGTTTACTTTGACTCTTATGGAGTACAAGCTAAAGACGCAATCGCAGAAGGCTACTACTACGATAAAGACTCTGGTGCTCGTCACGAAGCCCCTCGTAAGCAATTTATAAAGGCTGGTGGTAAATTATACTATCTTGACGATGATAATAAGATAAGTTCTGGTTATAAAAAAATTGACGGTAAGGATTATTTTATTACAGGATATGGGGAAGTTTTAAGAGGAGAATTCGGACCTTACGGTTACGAACCATACTATGATAGTGAGACTGGGGCTGCTGTACGACAAAGAGGTTTTGTTAAATCTGGACGTAACTGGTACTACCTAGATGATGAAGGAAATAAAGTATTAGGACTTGCCAAAATAGATGGTAATCTCTACTATTTCAGTAATCCCGTCGCAACAAAATACCGAATGGGCGAACAAGTTAAAGGAGAGCTGGTGAAACCTTATAATTTCTTCAACTATAACCGTTCACCCTATGACAATCCTGTCTACTACTTCGACGCTGAGACTGGGGCTGCTGTAACCAATCAATTCTTCAATTGGAAGGGCAATTGGTACTACTTCGGTAACGATGGAAAGGCTCTTATCTTTGATCAAGTCATCAATGGTCAACACCTCTACTTTGATTATCAAGGTAAGCAAATTAAAGGCAATTTCGTTACAGACTATAAGGGGACTCGTTATTACGATGAAAACTCTGGTGAGCTCGTCACCAACCAAACACGTACAATCAATGGTGTGACTTATCACTTTGATGAAAATGGACGTGCGAAGCAATTGTAAAATAAGTGTGAAAATCGACTAAAATTATTCTTACTAGTCATACAGACAAAAAATCAAACAAAAAGCCAAAATCAGTATTCTGATTTTGGCTTTTTGTTAGGTAAAGAATTTATTGCTCCTTTTTCAGTCTTTTTAGGTGTTTATAGAGACCGAAGGCACGATCCAGTTGCATGGATTCGATAGGACGTTTGCCCTTGATATAGAGATTTCCATTGGTCGCATTCATCAACCCTGTCTTAGCAATGGCATAACCAGTAATCATTCCACTATAAAGGAATCTTTCCAGTTCCTTGACATCTAAAACTCGACTTGAAGGTTCAAGGGGACCATATTCTGCTTCATAAATATCTACAAGTCTTTTAAACTTATAGGCCGTTTTTATGGGCATATCTCCGATAGTTCCTTTTGAATAATAATGATAAAGATTCTGTGGGCTTAAGTCTGCAGAGGCTACCTCTTGACCGTTGGGCGAGTAAGGTTGTGATTTAATGAAAGTATTGAGCTTACCAATATCGATGTGGAAGTCGCTAACATTTTCCTTAGGAACAGGGAAGTCATCCCTATCAATAATCTCCCTTCGTCTGATGGTAGCCAACAATTCATAAGGCTCAACTCTAAGTCTTTTAGAAAATTTTTCCAAAGTATCAAGGGAAACTGTTCCGCTTTGATTGATCAGGTTATAGTTGGTTTGAGCCATACCAGATGAGACTACAAAGGCTGTCATGCGTTCTCTGACTTCCCCCTCATCCATATCTTCCGTGATTTCCAGCTTCTTGCGAATGTTGTGCCACAAGTTTTGGGTGACCTGTTCAGGATCTCTTGGAAACTCAAAAACCTCATGCTGATTGTCTCGAGCTAAGAGCTTCCCAAGTGTAATGTTTTTCCCAGTCACCTTGGCCAGACCGTTAGTAATAGTTACAATCTTTGGAATATTTCCCTTAGGCTTGTTCATAAAGAGCATCCGAAGGCTTCCTGACGGAATCCCCGTGGCTTCTGAGAGCTCTCTGTAACTCTTTTTGTCTTTCCAAAATTCCCCCATACGAGCTTTTTCTGCATTTTCCCAGAAAAGCTCCTTAAGGGGTTTGGGGGCATTCGGCTCATCCGAAAATAGTCGTTTTGACATCATTGTCTCCCTCTAAAATTGCTGTTTTAAAATTAGTCCAGATCTATTATCTCATATTTTTAATAAAAATCAAATCAATCCCTAATACAATATATTTATACCTTTCTAATAGTACTGATTTTACAACATAAAAAGGATTTAGCTCCGTTTTACACAGAACTAAACCCTTTACTTAAACTAACTATGACAGTCATACAAAAGCTCGAAAGTCATCATATGCTGTTTAAAACTAATAGTTATTACGATAATCTCTTTACTTTGCGATTATCAACTCTATAAATGGCTAACATATCTAGTATAAGCCATGTATCACGGGGATAAGCGACATATCGTGGTGACCAGATTGGATTAAACTTTGTTTATATTGTCTAAGACCACTAAAAGAATAGAAGCGATTGGTAAAGGCATAGATTAGATAAGCCACTTTTTCCTGTAAGAAACTATGTTTCTCAGTTCCTACATTTGACAATGGCGCCATACCTAAATCAAAGAAGGTAACTCCTTCTTCTTTAAAATGAAGTAATAATTTTACAAAAAGATAATCCATGATACCATTAGGGGCTGTCTTTAAGTCGTAACGCATCAGGTCAATGCTTGCTTCGTTAGGTCCATTGCTAGCTAAAAAGGTAACGAAAGCCTGAATGTTATCTTCCTCATCACTTACAAGAGCTATTGGAGCTAATTGAATGTACTTTTCATCAAAATAGCCAAGTGAAAAACCTTTTTCTTGGCGACCATCTAGCCAACTATCCGATATTTCTTTTAGGGTATTAAGCATCTTTTTATCAAAAGGCGGTTGTAATACTTGAAATTGATATCCTTTATTTTCTAGCTTATTCACAACCGTTCTATACTTCTTCCCGTGTTTTCCTTCAGTTGTAAATTCATCGAGTGATACCTGAGCAGTCTCACCAAACTTCATAAAGTCGTATCCATATTCATGAAGTAAAAGGGTTGTTTCTTGATTAACTTCATAGAAAATAACAGAGATATTTGCATTCTCCGCTTCTGCTAGAAACTGTGATAAGCCTTTTTCTAAGTAGCCTAAGTGTGCTAGTGGATCCGACATAACAACACACTTGTTATTTTCAATTGCGAATTGGAAAACAACTTTGTCTTGACCATCCTCCTGGTACCAATAAAGATATTTATCACCTAAAAAAGCTAGAGCAGCATCTAAATTTATATTCGGTATTGTTGTAATAAAGTCTTGATAACGTTGCTTATCGAAAGCTTCTCCGAAATTTTCTTTCATTTGATTACTTTCACGAAGAACCAAAACATACAAAATAACCAATATCAGAGATAAACCAAGAAAATGAATCCAGTGTGTAACCAGATGAGAGAGATGTTTTAACTTAAACACATGATGTGGATTCAAATGTCCTAACAAAACAAGCGTCAAGAAGAAACTACCACCAATATAGGATATATCTTTATAACAATCTTCCCAAGCATAAATATAATGTCTGCGAACAAATGTATCCTTATTCCACCATACGAGAAACAAGAGAACCATTAAGAAAAGACTACTTGGTAATGAAAAACTACCAGTATTCAAATAAACAAGACTTACTAGCCCTAGGACAGTAGCCAGTGTTAACGTAAATTTTAAACGTCGTTTAACTAATCTTGCTAAAAGGAAGAACAGAACACCAAGAACAATACTAGGAAGTTGAAAAACAAACTGTCCAGTGCTAGGTGTAAGTTCTCTAAGCAAAGGAAGATGTCCTAATTCTTGAGGAACTATAGCTGAAACGATAAGAAAGAAACCAAAGAGTCGCAACCCCCAAACCAATACTATAGCGGATAAGACTTCAATGACCTTTTGAGGAATTCCTAAATATTTCTCATTAAGTCGTCCACCCATATTCTTTAAGAATAAAATTACTCCTAAACAAAAAGGGAGAATATAATAGAATAACCTAAATACAAGTAACCAACTTAGTGCCTGAGCTTTATCAATCCCAAGACCAACTAAACCAGATACCATAATTAAATCAAAACTACCTAGACTACCTGGAATCATTGACATAATCCCAATTGTAATAGCAATCATAAAGAGGGGAATTACATCATAACTTGGTAAATTATAGCCCAAAATATACCCAACCAAAAGGAAAAAACTTAGTACGCAAGTCCAATCAAGAGCAGAAGCTAACACTAAAGATAAAATTGTCTTTCCACCCAGCTGGCCAAAATAGGCCCAATTTTTTCTATTTGAAACAAATAAAACAATTGGGAGATAGAGACTAGCTCCTAAAAGGACTGGCCAATACTGCTTAATACCAATTGATAAAGGGAATAAACCTGTCAAAACCAAGCTTATCAGGGCAAACAGTGAAAATCCACTCATGAAATAAGGAATGACACGAGAAATGCCCTGCATACTTTTTTCAGGTCGTTCTTCATCTCCATAGAAAGAATATCGTAAACCAATATCTACCAAGCCGGCAAAGCCAATCATATTATTCAAGCTATTAATGGTCCAGCTAGTTTCTAGTAAGTAAGATAATTTTTGTTTCTGATTTAGCTCTTTATTTAAGATACTATCATAGAAGATCATTGGCGCAACAGCCATAAAACCAAACAATGCTAAAAAGATGACATTTAGTGGAGACAGTTTCCCCAGTATTTCTACAATCTTATCAAACGAAATCGTCTTAAAAAGTCTAGTTATCTCTACAATAACTAGACTAGCAATAGATAGAAATAAAACGAGTTTGATAAGTGTTTGCCATTTTTTAACCCAATTTAAAAACATTTGCAAACTCTACTCCTTTTATCCTAATAATGTCTGTAAAATCGGAATCACAATCACAAATAAAACCGTACTGAGAGTGACCACATTCGTTGAAAACTCAACATCGCCTTTCCTTGATTGGCAAGGATAGGAAGAACCGCTAAAGCAGGTGTTGCTGATTGAATCATAAAGGTTCTAAATTCTGGTGCTACCATATTTGGAGAGAAGAATTTCAAAACCAGGAGCATGATGACAGGTGCAAGGATAAAACGACCAACCAGTGTGATGATGGTATCTTTATCAAAGCGAATAGTCTGAAGCCCTGCCTTAGCTAGGACGATACCGATATAGACAAGAGATAACGGCGTTGTCAAACTACCAATATAAGTCAAGGTACTTTCCGCAAAACTTGGGACAGGAATACGTAAGACCAAAAATACGAGGGCTACGAGAAATCCTAATAAAGGAGCTGGGAAGAGCTTCTTCCAATTAAATTTTTGAGCCTGTTTTGAAGCCCCTTCTTTACTATCAGAAGTCATCAGATAGACACCTAATGTCCAAGTAGATACTGTATTTGTAATATAATACACTAAGAAGTAAGGAAGAGCTTGATTTCCAAATAGAGCAATATTTAAAGGCAAACCAATGAAAATGGTATTGGCATTAACAAAGGTATTAATCATGGTTCCTCGACGACCTGGGCGCACTTTAAAAACTTCCACCGCAATAAAGGCCGCTAGGTAACCAAGAATGAAGGCGATAAAGGTATACAACAAACCGCCAGACAAGCTAATCAATTTATCTAAAGTTAAATATTTAAGAACAGAGGTAAAAATTGCCACAGGCATGGCCACATTCATAATGAGTTTAGATAAGTCATTTCCAAAACTCTCTTGAAACCACCCACGGACCTGTAAGAAATAACCAAGAATGATGATGACGATAATGGGTACAATACTCTGAATCGAAGTTAAAAATATTTCCATAATCTTCCTTTCTATATATTAGGATATACAGTAAAAGGTGTACGAGGCATCTAGTCGCACTCGTACACCTCCATTAAATTTACTTATTTATATTCTGGATACCATTTCAAATCACGGACTGCTTTAGCCATATCTGTTTCTTCAGCACGTGCAAGACCTTGTTCTTGCGCTTTTTTAGCAACTGCTTCTGCTACTTTGATAGAAACATCAGCTACATACTTGAATGGAGGTAAGACTGGTGCTCCTGGTTCGCCTGGATTGACAATACCACTCAATGAATGTGCGGCAGCTCCAATCATTTCATCCGTCAAAAGACTCGCTTCAGAAGCCAGCATACCAAGTCCGAGACCTGGGTAAATCAGCGCATTATTTGCTTGACCAATCACGTAGTCCACACCTTTATAGGAAACTGTACCAGCTGGAATTCCTGTCGCAACAAATGCTTTTCCGTCTGACCATTCGATCAAATCTTTGGCACTTGCCTCAGCTAGTTTGGTTGGGTTTGACAATGGGAAAATGATAGGACGTTCTGTGTTTTCACACATAGCTTCTACAATTTCTTTTGTGAAAGTATTTGGCTGAGTTGAAGTTCCCACAAGAATCGTTGGTTTAACCGTCTTCACTACTTCAAGAAGGTCCGTCAACTTATCTGCATTGGCAAAATCAGAGCGTTTCTTAGCAAATGGTTTTTGTTCCGGAGTTAGGTCGTCCATGTCATCAAAGAGGAGACCTTGTTTATCCACCATAAAGAAGCGTTTATAAGCTTCTTCTTCAGGCAGACCTTCACTAACCATTTCGCGAAGGACACGAGAGGCAATCCCTGCACCAGCAGTCCCACCACCATAGCAGAGATAAACTTGATCCGTTAATTTCTCCTGTAATATCCAATGAACCAAAGATTCCACCGAGGGTTACAATACCAGTTCCTTGAATATCATCGTTAAAGGTTGGGATTTGTTTTCGATATTTTTCAAGGATGTTGGCAGCGTTTAAGCGACCGAAATCTTCCCAGTGAAGGTAGAGTTTAGGGAAAAGACGTTCTGCAGTTTGGACAAATTGATCGATAAAATCATAGTAACGATCACCACGTACACGTTCGTGACGATTTCCCAAGTAATTAGGATTGTTACGTAATTCTTCACGGTTGGTACCTGCATCAATGACCAAAGGAAGCACCATTGAAGGATCGATTCCTGCAGCTCCAGTATAGACCATCAGTTTCCCAACAGAAATATCGACACCATTTGTACCCCAGTCACCAATACCAAGAATACCTTCTGCATCTGTCACAACAATGAGACGAATTTCACGGTCCCCTGCTGCATTTTTCAAAGTTGCTTCGATATTTTCAGGATGATTGATATCAAGATATGCGGCATATTGTGGATCTACAAAGAGGTCGCTATAACCCTCAATGGTATCAGCAATGGTTGGGTCATAGACAATGGGATTAAACTCTTCCAAATGTTGAGCAAATAGGTAGTAAAAAAGAGTACGATTTGTATTAAAAATTTCCATTAGGAACAAACGTTTTTCCAAATCGTTGACCTTCGTTTGCATTTGCGCATAAGTTTGCGCTGCTTGTTCTTCAATGGTTTGAACGTAAGGTGGCAAGAGTCCAACCAAACCTAACTCCTGACGTTCTTCCAAAGTAAAGGCAGTTCCTTTGTTAAGGAAAGGGTTGTTTAAAATATCATGTGCAGTCATAATGCGACCTCCTTTTTCTATATTATACTACCATTTATGTACGATTAAAAGAACGGTGTATCATTTAATGTCCATTAATTTCTTTTATGCTATAATGGACATTAATAATCTTATATCGTACTTCGTATTGTTTAAAAAGTTATTTTTGTCATTTAAAACTTGTATTCTGTTTATATGACGACTAAAAATTATTTACAAAAATATATTTCACAAAAGGTGAAATATTTTCGCACACAAAATAAAATGAGCCAAGAGGAACTTTCGGAACAGGCAGGACTCGGACTCAAGTATATCAATCAACTAGAAAACCAAAATGTGAATCTGACCATTCACAGTCTAGAAAAAGTGATTGTTGCCTTAAACTTGACGCCAGAGGAATTTTTCAATTTTAACAGCCTCGAGGCCACCACTGACAGAACCGATAACCTCTCACTGAAAAGAGTTAACATGAAGCTAAAACAACTTCCTGCTACAAAGAGGGAGAAACTCTTAGCCATCTTTGAAGATATTTAGATAGCCTGTAGTTGCCTCCTGACTCATCATCGTATTTTAACTCATTAAAAAACTTATAGTCAAATACGTAACCACGGATAAGATTTACTTATCACTTCAGCCGACTTTGACTATATATATCCTTTTAACATGCTTTTGAAAGTGAGATTTTATGAACCTTAAAGACTTATACTACTTTTATGACCTAAGTAACTTACAATCTTTCACTGATGTAGCCCGAAAACATGAGGTGAGTCAACCATCCATTTCTTATGCGATTAAACGATTAGAAAAAGAGTTTCATTGTCAACTAATTATGCATGACCCTTCTCACAGAACCTTTAAATTAACACCACAAGGTGATATTTTATTGCGACATATAAAAAAAGTGCTTCCAGAACTTCAAGGTGCCAAAAAGGAAATACTACGAAGCATTTCTTCCTATGATACAATCGGATTCCCACCTATTATTATTGACTATCTTATTCGTAAAGAACCTGCTTTTATTGAAAATGTCTCTGCACTTCGAAATATTCATCCTATACAAGAGGGCTCTATTGAACTTTTAGATCTCTTATCTAGGGGGGGACCTAGATGCCAGTTTTATTGGAAGCTTAGAACCTATTCTTGATAAACGATTTTCAGTTAGAAACCTTATGACAAGTGATCTTTATTACATTTTGCCATCAGGACACCCATTAGCAGATAAAGAAACTATCGCTTTCTCAGACGTTATGAATGAAGATTTTATTATTTTAGACGAACATTTTGTTCATCTAAAAGCATTTCAACATCTGAATGATCAGCATCATCATGCCGCAACACCATTTTTTCAAACTGATGATGTTAATTTGCTTAAACAACTCCTTCGTAAAAAAGTTGGTATCAGCCTTCTTTCTGAGATTGCTATAACAAAGGAAGACAAAGATTTAATTGCTATTCCAATGGTTAAGAATGAACGTCTGACCCTTTATGTTTCTCTTATCACCCTCAAGGAAAATAATCTTCATCCTAAGGTTCTCAACTTCTTAAAAGAACTATTTAGCTAAAAGAGACAGTATTATGTTAATTTAGATATTATCTAACCATAAAAAACAACTCCCCTCGTACTTAACGAAGGGAGTTGTTTGACTAATAATTCCAGTTTACCAAGAGATAAATTAAGCTCGAGCCAAACATATCTGCTAAGGCATGAACGAGGAAAAATGGAAGCAAGTTTTTAACCTTGTACTTATAAAGGAAATAATAGAGGAGACCAAAGGCCACACCGATAACCAGAGCCCATAGCATGCCCTGATAGGTATGGAAAGACACACGAACAATGGTTGAAAAGAGCAAGACCAACCACTTATACTTGTCCTTAACCGAGGTCAAGAGTCCTAGGAAGAAAAATTCCTCGTAGAAACCGTTAAGCAATCCATAAGCAATTGCCATAGGCGATAAGGCCATGAACTTGTTAATCACAGCCATAGGGCTAATAAAGGCTAGAACCTGAGGGCTAAAATAATTATATTGTCCTGACAAAGTACTTACCATATCAGCAAATAAGCCCATGATAGCGAAAATAAAGGGTACCCAAAAGAGAACAGACCACTTTAGACGGATTGGCAATTGTTTAAAGTCAAAATGACGTATCCACAGATAAATAATCGCTAAGGCTAGAAGAATAATCTGCAAGGTAAAATTGCTTGAGTAAGCTGCTCCTTCACTGGCTGTATTTGTTGACGTCTCACTGATTGCGGTAGAAAGGCTTGGAGACAAACTCGCCAAATACATTTGTGTCGAACGAACAATAAACTGACCAAACATAATCAGCGTAACAATACCAATATCAAACCATCTCAGTTCCTTGAGCGGCTGCTCAGGATAAATTTTCTTAAGTAAAGACATGGTCCTTCCCTTCTTTCTAGTATCTTCATCGAAGACTGGTTTATTTTTTAAGGTTATTATAAGTCATAAACCTTAAAGTAACACTAAAATTTGCAGTAAGATTAGTATTTCATTTAAGGAAAGAAAAAGCAAGGGAAAGCATGTTTCCTTTGCTTCAAACACCTTATTAATCATTCTTTTTGACAACGCTAACTAAGACAAGGAGTTGGAAAATGGCTAAAGCAAATAAGACCATAAAGCCATTTCGACTACCTTGAGCCGTTGCTTGCGCAAAGTCAATCTTGTGATTAGCTTGACTCATAGCAACAATTAGAGAAGCTAGCGTTGTTCCCACTGCTCCTGCAAATTGTTGGAGAGTGTTAAAGATGGCATTGGCATCAGCACGTTGATCTAGCGACAGTTGTTTCTGCCCATTGGTCATGACATTACCAAAGGAAACGCCAAGCCCCGTCATGAAAATCATGTAAAAAACGAGGATCAACGTATTGGAAAGAGAGAGACCAAACAAGCTAAATAACAACTGAGCGAGTACGATAAGGATTGCTCCAATCAGAATCGGTTTACGAGCTCCCATCTTATCTAAAATGATACCTGAGAATGGAGCGAATCCTGCACCGATAATAGCACCTGGGAGCAACATTAAAGCTGCAGAAGTTGTATTCGAGTGGTTAACCAATTGCACATAGTTTGGTAGGAGGAAACTCATCGCAAGGGATCCCAATTGGAAAGAGAAGAAAGCGATGATATGACCTGTCAGTTTATGATTTTTCAAAATAGAGAGGTTGATGATGGGGTTCTCTAATGTTGTTGAACGCCAAATCAAAAGGACAAGACCTAAGATACCAATTAAAAGCCAACCTAAGACTGAGAAACTGAAGAAAGCATGATCAGCAACCCCATGAATGCCTAAAATCAAGCCCAAGAAAAGAAAGATGGTAGCTAGTAGACTGAGGAAATCTAAAGATTCACGTTGCACCTCACTCTTTTGCTCAATCGAGCGAAGCCCTGCAATCAGTGAAGCCAAGAGAATAGGAAACTGGACGAGGAAGATAGAACGCCAACCAAAGTGTGCTGTCAAGAGACCACCAACAGTTGGTCCAATGGCTGGAGCAACGGCTGTAATCAGTGTCCCAACTCCCATCATGAGACCAATCTTACGACTTGGTACCTGCTCCAAAATGATGTTAAACATGAGAGGTAGGGCAAAACCAACACCCATCCCTTGAACCAATCGTCCCAAAACAACAAAGCCGAAACTAGGGGCTATAAAGTCGATGAGAACACCTAAAATAGACAATAGGTTGGCGACCAGAAAGATGGTTTTCATCTTAAACGAGCGCTTGAGATAGGCAGATAGGGGAACCACACAAGCGACCACTAGGAGATAAATGGTTGTAACCCACTGTACGGTTGACGTATTGACTGAGAATGCCTTCATCAATACAGGAAAGGTAATGTTCATAGCTGTTTCACCAGCTACTCCACAAAATGAAAGGATTCCTGTCGCAAAGATGGCACACAGGACCTTGGTGGAGATTTTATCTTCTAACATAAGTATTTATTCCTCCTAGATAAACTTAAATATTGCGGTAGTGTTGTAAGATTTTGAGAAAGACTTCTCTCTCTTTAGCTGAAAACTGCTGGGCAAACTCTTCTTCCTCTTTTCGAAGATAAGATTGACAGGCAGAAGCGATATTAAGGGCTTTATCCGTTAAAACGACCGCCTTTTGCCTAGCATCTTTTGAAGATGTGTGGCGTTCAATTAAGCCTTTCTTCTCCATTCGCTGTAAGAGCACTGTCGTTGTCGAACGCTGAATCTCAAATTCGTGCTCAATGTCCCGTTGAAAGACTTCTTGATCCGCATGATTGGTTATAAAATCAATGACAGCCATCTGATTTCCAGTCAAATCATATTGCCTAGCAAACTGGTCAAAATGACGCATCATACTGTTATTGGCTTGTTTTAACAAGCGTCCAAAATGGTCCAAAAAAATGACTCCTTAACTATATTGTTAGCTAACTAGCAGTATAGAAGAATTATTAGCTCAAGTCAATAGATTCTTTCAAAAAATAGAAAACTCAAGGACCTCGAATCCTTGAGTTGCTATATTTAGTCTTTCTTTACAGGAATTTCCTTAATCACACGCGCCGGATTCCCACCTAGAACCACATTGTCACCGAAGGACTTGGTCACAACGGCTCCTGCTCCAGCAACTACATTATCCCCTAAGGTCACTCCTGGGAGGATAGTCACGCCTCCACCGGCCCAGAAATTATCACCGATCGTAATTGGAGCACCATATTCAATGCCTGAATTACGCTCGGTTGGATCAAGCGGATGCAAGGGCGTCAAAAACTGACAATTAGGGCCAATCATGGCATTGTCACCAATCGTGATAGGACAGATATCCAGCATGGTCAAATTCCAGTTAGAGTAAAAATTTCACCGATATGGATATTAACACCGTAATCCGTAACGAACTGAGGATTCATGGCAACATTTTCACCAGTCGAACCAAACCAAGATTTGACAATCTCTGCCCTTTTGAGACGGTCAGGCTCAGCATTGAAGGCCCATTGTTTTTCTCTTGAGCTGGCTGCTAGGGCACGTAACTTAGGATCGCTAGGTTTATAAAAGTCACCTGCAATCATCTTTTCATATTCAGTTGACATGGCATACTCCTTTTATGATTGTTTTCCTATATTGTAGTATAGAAGTGATGTTACCACAAGTGAGACCACAAAAAAATCCCAAGTGCACAACGCAACTTGAGATTTTCTTTCTGTCTGGGCATGCCTGAGTCATTCAGGGCTTTATATTATTTGTCCTTTTGATCTTTGTGATCTTTTTTATTTTTCTTTTTACGTCCGTTGCGGCCAAGTCCTAGACCTGTTACCGATACGGTGAAGCCTGCGATATTGATGGTTTCTTCAATCTTACCTTTACTTGCTTCTTCCTCATTTGAGAGATTAATTGGCATCTTGTGTTTAGAGCCTTTACCCTCAGCTTGACTTGAAACAGGTGCTTCAAAGTCATCGCCTGGTCCATAAGTGACTGGTCCATCATGAGCTTCCACTTGCTCTTCGACTTGATCGAGAACTTCTAGGTCTTGGATTTCTTCAACAAGGATATCGTCTGCCTTGTTTTCCTTAGGTTTACCGTTAATATCGCCTGTTAATGGGATATAAACAACGGTTTCTTCAAGGTTACGTTGACCTACTGTCTTACCTTCAACCTTATCCTTATCAGCGCTATAGCCTTCTACTTCAGGAGTGATGACTGTTTCAAACTGACCCTTATTTGAAGTCCAGTAGCTTGAACCAAGCTCTTCACCTGTAACCTTATCAATAGTCAAGCTACGTGTCCATTGAGCAGTTTGGATGTTATTGGCAGGAAGTTCTGCTTGTCCATCGCTAGATGTGTAGAGAACTGTGAAGGTTACGTCTTTGATGTAGCTTTCGCGTTCTGGCCATTTGGCACCATCAGGATTTGCTGGGTTGATTGGTGTACCAGCTTCTTGGATGTTATCTGGACCTACTTGAACGGTACCATGACGAAGGGTAACCATGAAGTTTTGGTCAACATGTGAATCGCCATCAAAGATCACACCGTTTGTGAAGCCATCTGCAAGAAGGGTATAACCACGGTCGCTATAGTACTTGATACGTTCGATTGTAGAGTATTCAATCACTTCGCCTGATTTACCAAGCAAGTCAACCACTTCAAGTTTCTTACGTGTTGTACCGTCAACATAAGTGACTGTAGCTTTCTGAGCATCCTTGAGGTAAGTAACCACTTCCATGATTTCAGGAGTTTCCACAGAAACCTCTGTCATTTCAGCGACTTCCATACGGTCTGGTGTAAATCCGACAACCTCTGGTGAAGGAACAGCTGAGAAGCCAGCTTGAGTACTTGACCATGCTTCATAATTGATAGCACCTGTCACAAGGTTGACATTAGCCAAACGTTTGAAATCAAGAACTTCAACGTAGTCGTCGCTAGCCAAGCCACCTTCTTCGAAGACATACTGGATAGTACGTGTCACATCGGCACGGTTTTCAAGCATCTCTACGCTATTTGGCCAAACTGGGCTATTCACATCGTTTGGATCTACGACTTCACCTGCAACTGGTGCTGGCATATCTGGGTCAATGAGAACCAAACGTTCACGAAGAACCACTTCGAAGACTTGGTCAAAGTCAGAGTCACCATTGTAAGTGTGGTCAAAGGCTTCTGCATAACCATCGTTGACAAGTTCATAACCTTGTTTGAGCAAGTTTGCGATTTGTTCATCAGTAGAGTAGTCAATCTTCTCACCTGAGCTTCCGACAACAACATCACGAGTCAATTCTGACTTATCAAGCTCATTCATGTAAAGGATAATAGCTTTTTGCTCATCCTTGGCATAAACCACGTTGGTATCTTGACCTGGGTGTTCTGGAGTAATAAAGGTCTTTTCAGAAATGTAACCAAGAACATCTGGAACGACTGTTTCCATAGCCATGGTTGGATCTTCTGGATCGTTGTTGTAGCTTGGAGTAGGTGCATTTTCAATAGGTGTACCATACTCATCTACTGGAATAATCTTACCAAGCTCTGTGTAAGTTACTGTATCTTCCACTTCTGGAAGGTCTGGGCGAACTTCAAGTCCACCAGCTTGACGTTTATCTGCAAAGAAGCCATCTACAACTGGAACTTCTACAACATCGTAAGTGAAGCTGTCTTGATCCCAAGTGCTTGTTTGTTCCACTTGGTTAAATTTACCGTGGAAGCTGAAGCTATCTTGAATGTTGATAACTGGATCTTTATAGCCTGCACCTTGGAAGGTAACCGTTTGTTTCGTATCTTGTGTGATATCATCCAAGATTGGTTCGTAAACCAAAGTTTGGTCCATGCTGAGGTCAATTGGCAATACCAATTCACTTTCAGCTTGGTAGCCAGCAACTTGTGGTGCTGGTGTTTCAATAACTTGCGTAGCATCTTGAGGATCATTAGCATAATGAACTGGCTCTGCATCCGCTATTGGATTACCAAAGGTATCAACAGGGATAATCTTACCGAGTTCTTTATAGACAACACTGTCTGTGGCTTCTGGTTTATCAGGTGTAACAACCTGCATACCAGCCACAGCCTTGTCCGCATAGTAACCTTCGATAACTGGGACATTAACCTTAGCATAGGTATGGCTGTCTTGATCCCAAGTGTAAGTGTCTTCTGCTTGGTTGTATTTACCAGTGAAGGTAAAGTCAGACTGAATATTAACAGACGGTGTTGCTTCTCCAGCACCTTTGAAGAAGACAGTTTGCAAGGTTGGTTGCGTTACATCTTCAAGGATTGGAGCGTACTCAACAAGAATATCGTCTGTCAAGTTCTCAGGCATGACACTTTGTTGCATTGGACGGTAACCCGGAATGTGAGGAACAAGTGTCTCACTAACCTTAGTTGGGTTATTGGCATCGTTGTTGAAGGTTGGCGTTGGAACGTTTGGAATCAAGCGTCCATTCGCATCAATAGGAATGATCTTACCAAGTGGAACGTAGGTAATGGTTTCTTCGATGTTATCTTCAGTAACCTCTCTACCTTTAACTTCTACTCTATCTGCAAATAGCCTAAAACAACTGGTGCATAGATGTCATAATACTTGGTCTTATTTGGTGACCATTCTGTCTCATCAACAAGTTCACCTGTAACCTTGTCAAAGGTAAGGGTACGCACCCAATAAGCCTTTTGCACATCGGCATCCGGCAAATCCGCATTGCCATCGGTACTCTTGTAAAAGACTGTAAAGCTTACTTCTTTCTCGTAAGCATACTTAGATGGCCACTTAGGTCCATCTGGATTATTAGGATTGATTGGAGCATCTGGGACTTGTTCATTGTCAGGCCCTACCTTGGCAACATCGTGTTGCAAGAGGACAAACCACTCTTGATCATCAATATCCTTATCATCAAAAATGGCGTCTTTAGGGAATTCGTCCTGAATCAAGTCATATCCCATGTCCTTGAAAGTCTTGATACGTGTTGCTGTTCCGTATTCAATCGCTTCACCCAATTCACCGGTCAACTGGTCACTAACCAAGTAAGCTCCGGTAGTTTCATCAATATAAGTGATGCTGGCTTTCTTGAAAATTTTACGATACACAACCGGAGTATCCCCTCCTGGTTTGTTCGGTACTACACTTTTAATATCTGTCATATAATCTTGAACAGCTGGTGTTGCTGTCTCACCCGCCTTTCGTGGATCTTTTTTGTTATTGTTATACTGCTTAGTCAAAGCACCTGGAATATATTCCCCATCTTCTGTCACAGGGATAATGCGTCCCAATTTCCTATAGGTCACATGTTCCGTTACCGTTGGCACATAGGGTGTGACAACGTTAAAACCCGCTTCCTTTTGGTCAGCGAAATAGCCCTGGACAACTGGTACCGGTATCTTAGGATAGGTATAACTGTCCTTGTCCCATTCGATTAAACCAGTCTTCCTATCTCTAGTTCCCGTAAAGACATGGTTTTCCATGACTTCAGAATCTGGAGTTTGCGAATCCGCTCCTTGAAAAATAATCTCTTGCTTAGATGGAATCCTCACGGTTTCCGATTGGGCATGACTATCAAAGAGAGCTTCGTCAGCTCTAGCAAAATCTAATGGAGAGGGGGCACGGTGGTCAGAGTGACGTTTTGGGCTAGTCAATAATTTAGAAAGATCTATAGTATCAACTAAATCAGTGTTCCCTGATCCGTGTGCGACATGCTCTTCGGCAGTTCTTGCTGCTGCTTCAGTCGCATCTTCCCTATAGGCTCTCAAAAATACTCCCCCTTTCTTCTTTTTATGAGAAATAAAATCCTATACTTGCCAAGTTCTCATGGAAATCTTTTCTATTAAGATTTCATTTTCCCTCAGAGAAGCTAACAAGCTTTTATCAAAAAATTAAATTTTTTGATATCTCTTATATATACTATAATACGAGAATCGAATTTTTACAAGTAAGGTGTAAGAACTTTAATCATTTTAACCCCCAAGTGAAAAAATAGCGTTTTAATGTGTAATATCTATCAAATGTTTTATGAAAGTGACATCAAAATGAGATTACACCGATATGATAAATGACGAATCTTTAATGGAGTTTTTTCTACCTAAAGACACTCTCTTAAGAAATACACTATAAACTATCACAACTACTTCCCATCTTTGAAAGGCTAGAACCTTACCTTAGTTTATAAGGAAGGAACCTAAGAGAATGGCACAGAAAAAGTCTGTGCCTGGCCCTCAACTATGAAATGCTAAGAGTTAACTAGCATTGCTTTTAGTATAGAATGACTTTGATGCTTCATCAATAGATTGGAACCATTTAATGAGACTCCCTAGTTTCTCAACTTTCTCGTATTAAGTTGTAAATAATTAATAACTTTTTTTGCATGGTGACTTATTCAAGGGATTGCAGATGTAACGACCACTGTCAGACTATTATAACTAACTCAAAATAGTTTTAAAATCACTAGTTTCAGTCATCACCAAATCCTTAACGAAATCCAAACATGCCATAAAAACCGAGACTACTGTCTCGGTTCATACAGTTTAGAAACGATTAAATTTGACCTCGGCCTTCACCGTCAAAGTAAACCCACCATCCTGGACTCACTTCAACCCAACGGTTGACAGCCATTTCACCTGAATTTGGATCAAAGTAACGAACAACACCGTTCACGCGAACCAAATGACCTTTGATTTGTTTACCATTGTTATCAAAGAGGAGGTTTTGACCATTGATATTAACCATGCCTTTGACAGCATTACCATTACCATCGAAGTAATACCAGCTACCATCAATTTCGTGGAATCGATTACGGTAAAGCTCACCTGAGTTTACATCATAGTAACGAAGGTTGCCATCTACGTTTGCCAAAGCACCTTTGACCTGACGGCCATTTTGATCAAAGTAGAGGTCTTGACCATTGATGTTTTGTGAACCTTTTACAGCCGTACCATCATTATTGAAGTAAGCCCAAACACCTGGTTCGATTTCTGCGAATCGGTTACGAGCCATCTCACCTGAGTTAGCATCATAGTAACGGATAGCACCATTCTCGTTAACAGTACGCCCTTTAACTTGGACACCATTGTTGTCGAAGAAGAGTTCTTGACCATTGATGTTTTGGTGACCTGTCACACGTTTACCATTACCATCATAGTATGCCCAAACGTTATTACCAATTTGTACGAATTGGTTACGGCCTGATGTATTGTTATTGTTATCTGGTTTGGATCTTGTTTGCCGTTTGCATTCAAGACACCGTTTTGGTCGTAGTAGAATACTTGACCTCTACGGTTTTGACGATAACCATCACGCAATTGCACACCATTAGCGAGGAAGAAATATTGTTTACCATCGATAGTCTTTTCTCCGACTGCCATACGACCTGAGTTATCAAAGTAGTAAACATTTCCGTCGTTATCTTTGATGAAGGCATTCTTAGCATATTGGCCATTGTTATAACGGTATCTTACAGAGAAGAGACGTTTTTCAAACTTACCACTGCCGTCACCATTTTGATTATCTCCATTTGTTGATTGGTTGCTTCCTACTACTTTTGGAAGGCTAACCTTACCGCCATTTGTACCGTAGTAACCGTTGAGGCCATTCTTAAGTACGTACTCTGAGCCACGGTCAAGAATGTTAGTACCATTCATGTATTTAGCAGACCACTTTGTAATCTTCTCATCAGTTGTCATGCGTTTACCAGTAGAGATTTGAACGCGGTCAAAAATTTGTGGGTAGAGACGTTTCAATTCATCAAGGAAGGCACCACCATATTTACCTTGGTAGTCATTACCAAAGGTACGTGTTTAGCAGCGTAGAGGCTATGATCGATGATTGCACCATCTTTAGTTTCACCATAGTTATTAACACGAGTTGCAGTAACCACTTCATCACCTGGAAGGTTGTAGATTTGGTCTGGAACCCAGTCAGCAATCGCTGAGATACCTACAGCGTGGAGTGATTTAAGAGCTGCTTTCAAGTCAGCCAATGAACCGTACTTATTGTCCTTACTCATACCAATATCATAACGGTCTGTAAAGGCATAACCATTTTGGATTACTGAGTCAAGGAAGCTACCGTCATCACTTGAAACGTACTGTGGTGCAAATTCGAATGATGTGATACCCCATGATTTGAAGAGGTTTGCATTTTCAGCAATCTTCTTATTAGTGTATTGTGATGGATTTTGAACGAAGTCTTGGAAGTTAGAGAAACCTTCGTAGATAACTTGTGAATCAAGGGCAGCATTTGATTCGTAAACCAAACCACTGCTGTTCTTTTCTTTACTTGGTGCTACACGCACGTCTTGATTTTCAGAAGCACCTACTGGTACCCAAACGGCAAGGTAACCATCAACTTGAGGGTTACGGATACCACGAATTTCATTTGCACTAAATGTCAAATTACCGTTGCCATCAGTGTATTTAACAATACCGTTAGCATCGCTGTCATTCAAGTAAGTAGCCACACCATCGTTTGTTGTCAAAAGCAATGGACGATAAGCTTGGTTACGGTGAGCCGCACCCATGTTAATTGTCAAGTTGCTTGTCAAACGAAGGGCAGGTTGGTTTGAAACGATAACTGCCATACCTTGGTTACGTGTCTCTGCCGTACCAGTATCAGAAGCACTGTTAGCCCCTGTACCATAACGTACAGATGTCAAGACACCTGCAGCATCCCAACCATTAGTATTACCATAACCGATGTAGTTAACCTTCATATCTTGACCACCGGCTGCATAGCGGATACGGCCTTTCAAGAGGGTTTCGATAGCATCATAATATGGTGATTTGAGCCATATATTGACCATCATCTGTGTACATGTCTCCATAGTAAACACGTGGCACAGTGTCCTTATGCGTAAGCATCAAGGCATATGCTGATGGGATGTTATATTGTGTGTATTGCTTGTTAGCACTACGCATGTCTTTGTTGTAGATTTCAAAGGCTTTCTTCATTTCATCAAGCGTGAAGGTATTCCCTGTTGATTGAGGGTTGATTTCATTTTTGATGATTTGACCAATGATTGATTGTACCTCTGAATCGTGAGCACGAACAAAGGCGTAGTTAGCCATGCGTTTAGAGTTTTTACCACTTTCAGAACGGTCATTCAAACTATTTGAAATGAGTGGTTCAACCCCTGAGCGGTTACCAATTGGACGCAAGAGTGAATATACCAATGCTAAGTGCATAGGGTCATCCATTGGCAATTGGGCACCTTTAGTGTCTTCATTGTAATAGGCATCGTTGTGAGACCATGCTTCCAAGATAGACAAGTGTTTAATGGCTTGATCTTGACTTTGATCAGCACCATATTTAGCTTTGAAATAATCTGAAGCAATTTGGAGAAGGTCAGCATTGACATTATCCACGGCATCGACACGAACACCATCGAAGTTTTCATCTTCAGAACCACCAGTAATAGTACCGATGTTCATGATGTAGTGGAGCCAGTTCAACTGCTCAGCCTGAACCGCTGGATTTGAGTTGTCAATATCATTTTGCCAACAAGAACTCGAAACCACCGTTACTTGTATCCTTAGTATACTTAGGATTGTGTTTACCTGTTTGACTAGTTGGTGTGCGGTTCAAAAGACGATAATCTGAGTTAGCATGGCTTGTACGACTATCGTTGTTATAGAGAAGGGCACCACCTTGCAAGTGGTCATTATTATCAAGGTTTTCAGAAGTTGAATTCCAACCTGGTTGGGTCTTCACGAAATTTTTGATAGTTGTACGCAACCAGTCAGTGTTACCTTCACGCGCAATACGTTCTTCAATACGCTTTTGAACTTCAAGTGCTGCTTGGTCCATTTGGGTTTGTGAGCTGAATGACGTATAGGTCTGATTGGTACCGAGACCTTGCTCCTTCATGTAGTTGAGGTAGCTCGCTTGGATAGCCTTGCTTGGCCACCAAACTGTAAGCAATGGACGTTTGTCATTTTCAGTTGAGGCAGTCCACTCTTTACCATCTTTCAAGATTTCTTTTGGACGGTACCATGTGTTGGCAGTGAAGTAACCATCAACAAGTTCGATATCTTTATCAGTTGTACCGTAAAAGGCATTTTTATCACCATTTACAGTAACGTTTGTGTTTGTGCTGTCAGCTGATGAACCTGTTCCACCGTTCTTATCGAAACGGTATTCTTTTTGGTTAGACAATTCACCAGTTTCAGCGTTAAAGTATTGGCTTCCACCGATACGTTCAAGAACATAGTTCTTACGAATAGTGCCATCATCTTCAACGTAGTATTGTTTTCCATTAATAGTTTTGATGTGGCTTGGACCATCAGTTACGACATTATTAGTTGCTGGAAGGTCGTTATTTACTACTGTGACAGTATTGTTGGCATTATTTGTATTGCCGTTAACTGGGGTAGCACGACGGCCTCCTGTAGGACCACGGCGAGCACCAGTCGCACGACGTTCAGTTGTCGCTGCGCGATCAGTAACTGTTGTTGTGTCAGTTGTAGTATTGTTATTTGTTGTATCAACAGCTGTATCATTGGTTGCTGTTGTATCGTTTGTAGTTGCCGCACGATCAGTACCGACAGTCGCTACCGTATCAACAGCATTCGCTGCAACTGTATTTGTTGTATCAGTTGTCAAATCGAAAGTTGCTGTTGGAGTTGCTTGGTCAGTTGCGACATCGTTTGTCGCTGCAACTGCTGTAGTTGGATCCTGAGCAGCCGTTGTATCGTTAGATACAGTACCCGTATCAACAGTAATATCGGGGATGGCTACAGTAGCATCCGTATGTTCGTCTGCCTGAACGACACCGTCGTTAGTTCCTAAAGAAACCGCTGAGACTGCACCGAGAGACAAACCTGTCACTGCGATGGTTACCCATTGTTTCTTAACTTTGTGCATTTTATAATGTACTTTTTTGTCCATAATAAAAAGACTCCTTTTTCCAATTTATAGCTTCATTCTAAATCATTGAAAGCTTTTTTTCAATAAGATTCGATAAATTTTCATATTTTTTAGAAAAGTCCTTTTGTTGTTTTAATAATATTAGTTTTTGATGAGTATTTAGAAATATAAAATATTCATTTTTTATCGTTGAGGGAAAGAGAATTGGGAAACTATAGCTATTTAGAATTATTCTTGATAAGCTTTTTTGCTTTTAACCTTAATCCAAGAGAATCTAATGGAAAAAGACCAGATTCTTAAGACTTCTCCTCTTGAAACACTTAAAAACACTAACTTAAGCAATATATCAGGCTGTAGAGATGATGTCTTTTTTAGGATAATTTCTCATACTGAAAATAAATTCTAACTATCTAAGCCATTCACTACTTACTGAGCTGTAAGAGGAAGTTATAGATTATCTCATGCGTCAGGAAGAGGTTGAAAATATTACCCTCAAGGCTATTGCCAATGAACTCTTTATTTCTTCTTCTACTGTTATCCGTGCTTGCAAGAAACTAGGTTACCAGACCTATAATGAACTACGGTATGACCTGCGTTTATCAAAAGAACTTAAGAAGAATCAAGCCAAATTAGAACATAACTCCTTTGAACAACTCAAAGAACAACTCCACGTCGAGTTCGAACATACCTTATCCATCCTCTCAGAGCAAGATTTCCAAAGCTTTGCAGATAAGATTCTTGAGGCTAGACGTATTTCTGTATCGGCGTGGGATCTAGTTACATGCCTATGACCGACTTCAACCGCAAATTGAAACTGATCAACATTTGGACCAACGATTATTTTGAACAATTCAGTATTGAACGTATTAAAGTTATTGTGACACCTCAGGACGTCATTATCGTCTTCTCACTCGGTGGAAAAAGCAAGGATGTCAATAACAGTATCTTACAAGCCAAAAGACATGGGGCAACTGTCTTAACTATTACTACTTTAGGCAATCACCTACTTTCTAAAATCAGTGATCACATGATTTTTGTCTATGATGCCCCAAAAAACGTGAAAATCTGCGTTCGCATTTGATGTTCAATTTGGTTGGAAACTTGTTATTTGAAGTCATTCTAACAGAGCAACAACGTCGCTCATCCAGGTAAAATGTAATACTAAATTAGGAGGTCAGTTAAAGCTGACCTCCTTTTTCTATTTTATTGTTGCTGTTTGTTTTTGAAACTTTCACAACATCTCCAAATCAAAAAACACCTCCTAGCTAGACTGCATATCTAACATGAAGGTGTTTTTTACTGTGCTTATCTGAGCATTGTAAAGACTATTACAATCCTAAAATACTAATAATCTTCGTCCTCTTCTTCATCTTTCTTCCGTTTGGCAAGAAAGACAAGACCAGTTGCCGTCGCTAAGGCACTGAAGAGTGTAGCTAACGACGATTCAGTTTCTCCAGTCTTCGGAAGTTGTTTGGCTTCAGTATGATCCTTAGGAGACATACTTTCAGAGCTTGAAGCACTAGCTACAGACGTAGGTGATGAATCACTAGCACTGATTGACACACTTTGAGATGCAGAGATACTTGCACTCGTTGAGGCACTCTGTGACGCTGAAGTACTTGCGGATTCTGATGCACTTGTTGATGCACTTTGTGATGCACTTGTACTTGCCGATTCACTAGCGCTGGATGAGGCACTCTGTGACGCACTGATACTTGCTGAAGTTGAAGCACTTACTGATAGAGAAATCGAGGCCGATACTGACACACTAATCGAATCAGAAACAATAACACTATTAATATCAACACTGTCAAGGGAGTGGATCGCAGGTTCTCCCATACTTGTGATAACTGAGCTTGATGCCGACGTACTTGCAGACTCACTGGCACTGGTTGAGGTGCTCATCGATGCACTTTGTGATGCTGAAGTGCTGGCTGATTCAGATGCACTTGTTGATGCACTCTGTGAGGCGCTTGTACTTGCGGATTCGCTCGCACTTGTTGATGCACTCATGGACGCTGATGTACTTGCGGATTCGCTCGCACTTGTTGATGCACTTTGTGATGCTGAAGTACTTGCGGACTCTGATGCACTCGTTGAAGCGCTCATGGAGGCACTGGTACTTGCTGACTCACTCGCACTTGTTGATGCACTCATGGAAGCACTGGTACTTGCGGATTCACTGGCGCTGGTTGAAGCGCTCATGGACGCTGACGTACTTGCTGATTCTGATGCACTTGTTGATGCACTTTGCGATGCTGACGTACTTGCGGATTCACTCGCACTCGTTGAGGCACTCATGGAAGCTGAAGTACTTGCTGACTCGCTGGCGCTGGTTGAGGCACTCATCGACGCTGACGTACTTGCTGACTCGCTCGCACTTGTTGATGCACTTTGCGATGCTGAAGTGCTGGCTGATTCTGATGCACTTGTTGATGCACTCATTGAGGCACTGGTACTTGCGGATTCACTAGCACTTGTTGACGCACTCTGTGACGCTGAAGTACTTGCCGATTCACTTGCACTGGTTGAAGCGCTCATCGACGCTGACGTACTTGCCGATTCGCTCGCACTTGTTGAGGCACTCTGTGACGCTGAAGTACTTGCAGATTCTGAAGCACTGGTTGAAGCGCTCATCGACGCTGATGTGCTGGCTGATTCGCTCGCACTTGTTGAAGCGCTCATCGACGCTGAAGTACTTGCCGATTCACTTGCACTGGTTGAAGCACTCATGGATGCTGAAGTACTTGCCGATTCACTGGCACTCGTTGAAGCACTTTGCGATGCTGAAGTGCTGGCTGATTCTGAAGCACTCGTTGAAGCGCTCATCGATGCAGATGTACTTGCTGACTCACTGGCACTTGTTGAGGCACTCATCGATGCTGACGTACTTGCTGACTCACTGGCACTTGTTGAGGCACTCATCGATGCTGACGTACTTGCTGATTCGCTCGCACTTGTTGAGGCACTCATGGAAGCCGAGGTACTTGCGGATTCTGAAGCACTCGTTGATGCACTCATCGACGCTGACGTACTTGCTGATTCAGACGCACTCGTTGAAGCGCTCATGGAAGCACTTGTGCTTGCTGATTCGCTAGCACTTGTTGAGGCGCTCATGGATGCACTGGTACTTGCGGACTCACTCGCACTTGTTGAGGCACTCATGGATGCACTTGTGCTTGCTGATTCGCTTGCACTTGTTGAGGCACTCATGGATGCTGACGTACTTGCTGACTCTGATGCACTCGTTGAAGCGCTCATCGACGCACTGGTACTTGCTGACTCACTCGCACTTGTTGATGCACTCATGGAAGCACTGGTACTTGCGGATTCACTGGCGCTGGTTGAAGCGCTCATGGACGCTGACGTACTTGCTGATTCTGATGCACTTGTTGAAGCACTCTGTGACGCTGAAGTACTTGCAGATTCACTTGCACTGGTTGAAGCGCTCATCGACGCTGACGTACTTGCCGATTCGCTCGCACTTGTTGAGGCACTCTGTGACGCTGAAGTACTTGCAGATTCTGAAGCACTGGTTGAAGCGCTCATCGACGCTGATGTGCTGGCTGATTCGCTCGCACTTGTTGATGCACTCATTGACGCGGACGTACTTGCCGATTCACTGGCACTTGTTGAAGCGCTCATCGACGCACTGGTACTTGCTGACTCGCTCGCACTTGTTGAGGCGCTCTGTGACGCAGATGTACTTGCTGACTCTGATGCGCTCGTTGATGCACTTTGCGATGCTGACGTACTTGCGGATTCTGACGCACTTGTTGAGGCGCTCTGTGACGCTGAAGTACTTGCCGATTCACTGGCACTTGTTGAGGCACTCATGGATGCTGAAGTACTTGCTGACTCGCTCGCACTTGTTGAGGCACTCATCGATGCTGACGTACTTGCCGATTCGCTCGCACTTGTTGAGGCGCTCTGTGACGCAGATGTACTTGCGGATTCTGATGCACTTGTTGAAGCGCTCATGGAAGCACTTGTACTTGCTGACTCTGAAGCACTTGTTGAAGCGCTCATTGAGGCGCTTGTACTTGCGGATTCACTGGCGCTAGTTGAAGCACTCATTGACGCGGACGTACTTGCCGATTCGCTCGCACTTGTCGATGCACTCATCGACGCACTGGTGCTTGCAGATTCACTGGCGCTAGTTGAAGCACTCATTGACGCGGACGTACTTGCCGATTCGCTAGCACTTGTTGAGGCACTCATGGATGCTGACGTACTTGCCGACTCACTGGCGCTGGTTGAGGCACTTTGCGATGCGCTAGTACTTGCGGACTCTGAAGCACTTGTTGAAGCGCTCATGGACGCGGACGTACTTGCCGATTCAGATGCACTTGTTGAGGCACTCATGGATGCTGAAGTGCTGGCTGATTCAGATGCACTTGTTGAGGCACTCATGGATGCTGACGTACTTGCCGACTCACTGGCGCTGGTTGAGGCACTTTGCGATGCGCTTGTACTTGCGGACTCTGAAGCACTTGTTGAAGCGCTCATGGACGCTGAAGTACTTGCCGATTCGCTAGCACTTGTTGAGGCGCTCTGTGACGCACTGGTACTTGCGGACTCACTGGCGCTGGTTGAAGCGCTCATCGACGCTGATGTACTTGCGGACTCGCTGGCGCTGGTTGAGGCACTCATGGATGCTGACGTACTTGCTGACTCGCTAGCACTTGTTGAGGCACTCATCGATGCAGACGTACTTGCCGATTCACTGGCACTTGTTGAGGCACTTTGCGATGCTGAAGTGCTGGCTGATTCTGATGCGCTCGTTGACGCACTCATTGAGGCAGACGTACTTGCTGACTCACTGGCGCTAGTTGACGCACTCATCGACGCGGACGTACTTGCTGACTCGCTAGCACTTGTTGAAGCGCTCTGTGAGGCAGACGTACTTGCGGATTCGCTAGCGCTTGTTGACGCACTCATAGATGCGGACGTACTTGCCGATTCTGAAGCACTTGTTGAGGCACTCATTGATGCCGATGTACTTGCTGACTCGCTCGCACTTGTTGAAGCGCTCATGGATGCTGACGTACTTGCTGATTCGCTGGCACTTGTTGAGGCGCTCATTGACGCTGATGTACTTGCGGATTCGCTAGCGCTGGTTGAAGCACTCATGGACGCTGACGTACTTGCGGACTCTGAGGCGCTCGTTGATGCACTCATCGATGCTGAAGTACTTGCGGACTCTGATGCACTTGTCGATGCACTTTGCGATGCACTGGTACTTGCTGACTCACTGGCACTTGTTGAGGCGCTTTGTGACGCAGATGTACTTGCCGATTCGCTCGCACTTGTTGATGCACTCATTGATGCAGACGTACTTGCCGATTCTGATGCGCTCGTTGACGCACTCATAGATGCGGACGTACTTGCGGATTCTGATGCGCTCGTTGACGCACTCATAGATGCGGACGTACTTGCGGACTCGCTCGCACTTGTTGAAGCACTCATTGATGCAGACGTACTTGCGGATTCGCTAGCGCTGGTTGAGGCACTCTGTGACGCGGACGTACTTGCCGATTCTGAAGCACTTGTTGATGCACTCATTGATGCCGATGTACTTGCGGATTCGCTGGCACTTGTTGATGCACTCATGGATGCTGACGTACTTGCGGATTCTGAAGCACTTGTTGAAGCGCTCATCGATGCAGACGTACTTGCTGACTCTGAAGCACTTGTTGAAGCGCTCTGTGAGGCACTTGTACTTGCTGACTCGCTAGCACTTGTTGATGCACTCATGGAAGCCGAGGTACTTGAGGATTCGCTGGCGCTGGTTGAGGCACTTTGTGACGCCGACGTGCTGGCTGACTCACTGGCACTCGTTAATGCGCTGTGTGAAGCTGAAACACTTTCAGAGGTTTTTTCAGATTCACTTGTCGACATACTTTCCGAAGCACTGGTACTTGCAGATTCCGAGGCACTCGCTAAGGCACTCATTGACGCTGATGTTTTTGCGGATTCACTGGCGCTGGTTGAGGCTGACATACTATCCCTATTAGGGGTAACTGTATAGGGTACCTCCAATTCATAAGTGCTACTAAGGTCTGTTCCGTCAGGTAAGGTTGTAAATCTAACAGAATAAGTGAATCGTCCAGGAGTACTAATATCTGGTAAGTCTGAGCTGACAAAATTTGCAGATAAGATGGCCGATTGTGAAACCGAATCTGCACTATACCATTCACTTGGCGTATAGCTATTATAATAATCCTCATCATCAACATCTTGTTCAAATGTATGAGAAACACCCTTCACCTCGATAACTTTATGTTTCAGAGTAGTTGTACTCACCAACAACTCTGAACTATTTGAAGTTGTCCCATAACGACCAACATCATAGGTTCGGGTAATCGTATAGTTAAATTCACCTGCCGTTGCCGTTGACAATGGCAGAGTTGTCGTTGTTGAAGATGTAGAGTTATTGGTCCATTTGGTTGTGTAAGATTGGTCTGTCACATCAGATGTGAGATACGCATCTGCATTTGAACCATTGTGAAGATTTTGACCTTTAAAATCATAAATAGGTGTTTTAGCCTCAATCTTAGGTAAAACCTTATAATTCACATTAACGGTTTGCACAGAACCATCTGAATAGGTTACTTTTGCAACAGCTGTTTGATTCCCCGAAGTAGTCGTTGAAATCGGTGTTGACCAAACCAGACTATAACCAGAGGCTGCAGGTGTTGTGCTTTCATTTGAAGCGACCGTCACAAATTTACTTACATCAGAAAGATCCGAAGCTGTTTCACCCTGCAACGTGTACACAGTTGTTGCTTTGGCAGAGGCTGTGTAAATTTCGTTTTGTCTGATTTTATGGAAAGCATAGGTAATTCCTTGGTTACCTGTAACAACTTTCACAGTATTACCAAAAAGATAGCCCTTAGCCGTAGAAACGTTTGTTGCTTTTAGAGTATAACCACTAATAGCAAGGTATTCTCCCAAATCTACATTTGTCCCAGGAGTTTTCTGAATCAACACTTCATCTTTTCCAGGAATATCTTCCCCAGTGTCTGCATCAATGAATTTCACCGTAATGTAGGCACCCTGAGCTGAATAGTCAAACTTCTCCAATTGGAATTGCTGTAAATTATAACCAGAACCCGTCGATCCAAAGAGGGCAAAGGCCATTTCATCAGGATAGCCCGCATTTTGCAAGAGGCTTCTGCTTCTATTCTCGTATTTTAGGGCACTTGCATTTGGATGTCCAAGAACTTCCATGTCACCAGTAACAGCTATGGGATCATTGTTTAGATTCATAGACCAGGTTTGTCCATTATAGGTGACCGTCATCACCTTGGTATCTCCATCATAGACAACCTTATAGTCCTTCAATGAATTATCTGTTGGGCCTTCCCCATTTAACTTCGTAATGGTGCGGATAACGGGGTAAACACTTCCACGTGCCTGACTATTTGACCCATTATAGTTATAAGTAAAGCCCCCAAAAGCTCCTTTTAGATAACCCGAATACTTAGGATCGGCTGAAGCTTTATTATTCGGTAATGGGTTACCCGTATTATGCCAAGTATCTAGTTTGAAACCAAAAGAACCTTTGAGGTTATCTCCTCCCATCCCAAGACTGGCACCTGATCCATTACCGTTGGCATTCCCGATTTCTCCGATAGCACCCGTTGAGAATACCGCAGCGATTCCATCGCCACCATCATGACCGTTTTTAGGGCGCCCTTCATAAGCCTCTCCGAGGTTGATTTTCCCTGTGAGAGTGAAACTTTCGTTCATATCAATCTTCGTGTTTAAGGTATAGGCACCTGCCTGACTTGGCGCACTTGGCGTCAAGGTCAAAACCCCATTACTTAAAGAGGCATCTCCAGTTGTTTTAAAGTAGGTGGATTGATTCTTATTGGTTACAATCAAATGCGCCTTAGGATCATAGGTTGCATTTCCCAGTGAAGCATTTGTATCGTAGGATGCACGTAAGGTATTGGCAGCAGTAATCCGTGCTCCATTCCGGTAATCACGAGCACCAGAACTTGCGCGTAACACTGTATTGACCACGGTATTACGTGTTCTAGTAGCTTCAGAGATAAGGGTGTTGAGGTCAGCATTTGGATCTGTCAAAGCATTTTGAATCGCTTCAATCGTAGCATTTCCTTTTAGAAGGGCACTTTCCGCTCCTTCACGATTGCCTAGTTTCCCTAGATAGGTTCCAATTTCAGTAGACAGTGAGGTAAGCTTTGCCTCTTGCTCTTGACGCTTCTTATCCGCCTCAATACTCACCGCCACAGCAGTATTAGCTACTGCTGTAGCTTCTGAAGCTACTTCTGCTGCTTGTGCTGAGACTGTCGGTACTGACGCTCTTGGTGTTAAATCTGATAAACGTGATGCCTCATTGGTATCTAAGCCTTCTGAACGCATTGAGACTGCACCACTCTCAGACCCCGTCTGACTCGTAGCAGTAACATGACTACTTGATGTCTCACTGGCATGCCCTGTCGCCTTTGAACCACTCATTGAAACTGAAGTAGACTCCGAAGCTTTCTGTGAAGCCGAAGCACTGGTGCTGGCTGACTCACTCGCACTTGTCGAAGCTGACATACTAGCAGAGGTTGAGACTGAGGTCGAAAGGCTCACTGATACTGACGCAGAAGCCTGCTGACTTGCTGATAGCGATAGTGAGACTGAGTCTACTGAGTTTGATACTGAATCTGTGGCTGAGGCTGACTGGCTAACAACATCCCCTCTGACTGCAGATTCTGTAATAGCTCCAGAATGACCCAAAACCGCTGAATCAGAAGCTGCCAAAACATCTGTCGTCGGACTAACCGTATGCTCTACCGCTGATGGACTTGTTGCTTCATCAGCTTGAACCACATAAGTCGCTACTCCTCCACCTAGTAGAGCTCCAGTCGCGGCTACTCCCTTTAAAAGTCTGTCACTTGTGACTAAAGGTACTTCTTCCTCAACTTGATGAACTGATACAGATGACGCATCTACACGACCACTTATTATCTTAAAAAGCCCAAAGTGAGAAGTTGCGGCACGTAACCAATGTTTCCCTGACTTTACCAATTTAAAACGTGTCACACGATCAGTTTCTCGGTACTGACCCTCATTTCTTCTAAAAAACATATATACACCTTTTCATTTTTAGCTAGTTTATTAGCACATTACCGTCTATTTTATCATATCCTTAACCAAAAAATCTAATATAGTATCTTATTTTTTTGAATTTTTTATCGCTCTTTCCTACATTGCTTTTACAAGCCTAAGAAAGGGTGATCTCCCAGAATGATAACAATGAAAAGTTTTCGATAGAATATGATATCTCTCGAAAAAAATGATTAAGGAAAATTCCTCTTGGTAAGATTAATAAAAATTCTGATTTTTCCAATCATATCAGATAAATACTTCTTTCTAAAGTTTTCATCTTAATATCACTAGACAGCAAAAAACACCGCCCTTATTTAACAATGTACTAATAAGGGTGGTGTTTTATTAAAAAATTGACGATGACTACCTAACACTAAAATTATAAACTGTCATCTTCTGGGTCATCCTTCTTGCGTTTAGCAAGAAAGGCAAGACCAGTTGCAGTAGATAGAACTCCTAACACCGCTGCAAGTGGATTACTTCTCTCAATAAACTTAGGAAGCATCCTAGATTCTGGTTGTACCAAAAGTCTATCAGCCTTAGCCTTAAGAATGAAACTGTCAGAATTGCGATCATTAACAGAAAGACTAGTTCTTTCTGATGTGTTAATTATCAGTGAAGTGTTTGTCAATTGCTCTGAACTCATTGAAGATATCTGTGAGTTTGATGAAGCACTTGTTGAAGCGCTCATTGATGCAGACGTACTTGCTGACTCGCTCGCACTCGTTGAAGCGCTCATTGATGCAGACGTACTTGCGGATTCGCTAGCGCTTGTTGATGCACTCTGTGACGCTGAAGTACTTGCTGATTCACTCGCACTCGTTGAAGCACTCATTGATGCAGACGTACTTGCGGATTCGCTAGCGCTTGTTGACGCACTTTGCGATGCACTTGTACTTGCTGATTCAGACGCACTTGTTGAAGCACTTTGCGATGCTGAAGTGCTTGCGGACTCTGAAGCACTTGTAGAGGCGCTCATTGAGGCAGATGTACTTGCTGATTCGCTAGCGCTGGTTGAAGCACTTTGCGATGCGCTAGTACTTGCTGACTCACTAGCACTCGTTGACGCACTCATCGATGCTGAAGTGCTGGCTGATTCAGATGCACTTGTTGAGGCACTCATTGAGGCAGATGTACTTGCGGATTCTGAAGCACTTGTTGAAGCGCTCATTGATGCTGACGTACTTGCTGATTCGCTCGCACTTGTTGAAGCGCTCATGGACGCGGACGTACTTGCCGATTCTGAGGCGCTGGTTGATGCACTCATGGAAGCCGACGTACTTGCCGATTCTGATGCACTGGTTGAGGCGCTCTGTGACGCGGACGTACTTGCTGACTCACTCGCACTTGTACTTGCGGATTCACTCGCACTTGTTGAAGCGCTCATGGAAGCCGACGTACTTGCTGATTCGCTAGCACTTGTTGAAGCGCTCATCGATGCTGAAGTGCTGGCTGATTCAGATGCACTTGTTGAGGCACTCATTGAGGCAGATGTACTTGCGGATTCTGATGCACTTGTTGAAGCGCTCATCGATGCTGACGTACTTGCTGATTCGCTCGCACTTGTTGAAGCGCTCATGGAAGCCGACGTACTTGCCGATTCTGAGGCGCTGGTTGAGGCACTCATGGAAGCCGACGTACTTGCCGATTCTGATGCACTGGTTGAGGCGCTCTGTGACGCGGACGTACTTGCGGATTCACTGGCGCTGGTTGAGGCACTCATGGAAGCCGACGTACTTGCTGACTCACTCGCACTTGTACTTGCGGATTCACTCGCACTTGTACTTGCGGATTCACTCGCACTTGTTGAGGCACTCATCGATGCTGACGTACTTGCGGATTCGCTGGCACTCGTTGATGCGCTCATCGATGCACTTGTACTTGCTGACTCGCTCGCACTCGTTGAGGCGCTCATCGATGCTGAAGTGCTTGCGGACTCACTGGCACTCGTTGAAGCGCTTTGCGATGCTGACGTACTTGCGGACTCTGAAGCACTTGTTGAGGCGCTCATGGAAGCCGACGTACTTGCGGACTCACTTGCACTTGTTGAGGCACTTTGTGACGCTGAAGTACTTGCAGATTCTGAAGCACTTGTTGAAGCACTTTGCGATGCTGACGTACTTGCCGATTCACTCGCACTTGTCGATGCACTCATTGATGCCGATGTACTTGCTGATTCGCTGGCACTTGTTGAAGCGCTCATGGACGCTGAAGTACTTGCTGACTCACTTGCACTTGTTGAAGCGCTCTGTGACGCTGAGGTACTTGCTGACTCGCTCGCACTGGTTGAAGCGCTCATGGACGCTGAAGTACTTGCTGACTCGCTAGCACTTGTTGACGCACTCATTGATGCAGACGTACTTGCGGATTCGCTAGCGCTTGTTGAGGCACTTTGCGATGCACTTGTACTTGCGGATTCACTCGCACTTGTTGAAGCGCTCATGGAAGCACTTGTACTTGCTGACTCACTGGCACTCGTTGAAGCGCTCATGGAAGCACTTGTACTTGCTGACTCGCTCGCACTCGTTGAGGCGCTCATCGATGCACTTGTACTTGCTGACTCACTGGCGCTAGTTGACGCACTCATCGACGCGGACGTACTTGCTGATTCAGATGCACTTGTTGAGGCACTCATGGAAGCCGACGTACTTGCTGACTCACTGGCACTGGTTGATGCACTTTGCGATGCACTGGTACTTGCGGACTCGCTCGCACTTGTTGAGGCGCTCATGGACGCTGACGTACTTGCTGACTCACTGGCGCTGGTTGAGGCACTTTGTGAAGCGCTTGTACTTGCGGATTCTGATGCACTTGTCGATGCGCTCATGGAGGCAGATGTACTTGCAGATTCACTCGCACTTGTTGAGGCACTCTGTGACGCGGACGTACTTGCTGACTCACTCGCACTTGTACTTGCGGATTCACTCGCACTTGTTGAAGCGCTCATGGAAGCCGACGTACTTGCTGATTCGCTAGCACTTGTTGAAGCGCTCATCGATGCTGAAGTGCTGGCTGATTCAGATGCACTTGTTGAGGCACTCATTGAGGCAGATGTACTTGCGGATTCTGATGCACTTGTTGAAGCGCTCATCGATGCTGACGTACTTGCTGATTCGCTCGCACTTGTTGAAGCGCTCATGGAAGCCGACGTACTTGCCGATTCTGAGGCGCTGGTTGAGGCACTCATGGAAGCCGACGTACTTGCCGATTCTGATGCACTGGTTGAGGCGCTCTGTGACGCGGACGTACTTGCGGATTCACTGGCGCTGGTTGAGGCACTCATGGAAGCCGACGTACTTGCTGACTCACTCGCACTTGTACTTGCGGATTCACTCGCACTTGTACTTGCGGATTCACTCGCACTTGTTGAGGCACTCTGTGACGCTGACGTACTTGCGGATTCACTCGCACTTGTTGAAGCACTCATGGACGCTGAAGTACTTGCGGACTCGCTCGCACTGGTTGAAGCACTCATGGAAGCACTGGTACTTGCGGACTCACTGGCACTGGTTGATGCACTCATCGATGCTGACGTACTTGCGGATTCGCTGGCACTCGTTGATGCGCTTTGTGAAGCACTTGTGCTTGCTGACTCGCTCGCACTTGTTGATGCACTCATCGATGCACTTGTACTTGCTGACTCACTGGCGCTGGTTGAGGCACTTTGTGAAGCGCTTGTACTTGCGGATTCGCTTGCACTTGTTGAGGCACTCTGTGAGGCACTGGTACTTGCGGACTCTGATGCACTTGTTGATGCACTCATTGATGCCGAGGTACTTGCTGACTCTGATGCGCTCGTTGACGCACTCATCGATGCTGAAGTGCTGGCTGATTCAGATGCACTTGTTGAGGCACTCATTGAGGCAGATGTACTTGCGGATTCTGAAGCACTTGTTGAAGCGCTCATTGATGCTGACGTACTTGCTGATTCGCTCGCACTTGTTGAAGCGCTCATGGACGCGGACGTACTTGCCGATTCTGAGGCGCTGGTTGATGCACTCATGGAAGCCGACGTACTTGCCGATTCTGATGCACTGGTTGAGGCGCTCTGTGACGCGGACGTACTTGCTGACTCACTCGCACTTGTACTTGCGGATTCACTCGCACTTGTTGAAGCGCTCATGGAAGCCGACGTACTTGCTGATTCGCTAGCACTTGTTGAAGCGCTCATCGATGCTGAAGTGCTGGCTGATTCAGATGCACTTGTTGAGGCACTCATTGAGGCAGATGTACTTGCGGATTCTGAAGCACTTGTTGAAGCGCTCATCGATGCTGACGTACTTGCTGATTCGCTCGCACTTGTTGAAGCGCTCATGGACGCGGACGTACTTGCCGATTCTGAGGCGCTGGTTGAGGCACTCATGGAAGCCGACGTACTTGCCGATTCTGATGCACTGGTTGAGGCGCTCTGTGACGCGGACGTACTTGCGGATTCACTGGCGCTGGTTGAGGCACTCATGGAAGCCGACGTACTTGCTGACTCTGATGCGCTCGTTGACGCACTCATCGATGCTGAAGTGCTGGCTGATTCAGATGCACTTGTTGAGGCACTCATTGAGGCAGATGTACTTGCGGATTCTGAAGCACTTGTTGAAGCGCTCATTGATGCTGACGTACTTGCTGATTCGCTCGCACTTGTTGAAGCGCTCATGGACGCGGACGTACTTGCCGATTCTGAGGCGCTGGTTGATGCACTCATGGAAGCCGACGTACTTGCCGATTCTGATGCACTGGTTGAGGCGCTCTGTGACGCGGACGTACTTGCGGATTCACTGGCGCTGGTTGAGGCACTCATGGAAGCCGACGTACTTGCTGACTCACTCGCACTTGTACTTGCGGATTCACTCGCACTTGTACTTGCGGATTCACTCGCACTTGTTGAGGCACTCTGTGACGCTGACGTACTTGCGGATTCACTCGCACTTGTTGAAGCACTCATGGACGCTGAAGTACTTGCGGACTCGCTCGCACTGGTTGAAGCACTCATGGAAGCACTGGTACTTGCGGACTCACTGGCACTGGTTGATGCACTCATCGATGCTGACGTACTTGCGGATTCGCTGGCACTCGTTGATGCGCTTTGTGAAGCACTTGTGCTTGCTGACTCGCTCGCACTTGTTGATGCACTCATCGATGCACTTGTACTTGCTGACTCACTGGCGCTGGTTGAGGGCACTTTGTGAAGCGCTTGTACTTGCGGATTCGCTTGCACTTGTTGAGGCACTCTGTGAGGCACTGGTACTTGCGGACTCTGATGCACTTGTTGATGCACTCATTGATGCCGAGGTACTTGCTGACTCTGATGCGCTCGTTGACGCACTCATCGATGCTGAAGTGCTGGCTGATTCAGATGCACTTGTTGAGGCACTCATTGAGGCAGATGTACTTGCGGATTCTGAAGCACTTGTTGAAGCGCTCATTGATGCTGACGTACTTGCTGATTCGCTCGCACTTGTTGAAGCGCTCATGGACGCGGACGTACTTGCCGATTCTGAGGCGCTGGTTGATGCACTCATGGAAGCCGACGTACTTGCCGATTCTGATGCACTGGTTGAGGCGCTCTGTGACGCGGACGTACTTGCTGACTCACTCGCACTTGTACTTGCGGATTCACTCGCACTTGTTGAAGCGCTCATGGAAGCCGACGTACTTGCTGATTCGCTAGCACTTGTTGAAGCGCTCATCGATGCTGAAGTGCTGGCTGATTCAGATGCACTTGTTGACGCACTCATTGAGGCAGATGTACTTGCGGATTCTGAAGCACTTGTTGAAGCGCTCATCGATGCTGACGTACTTGCTGATTCGCTCGCACTTGTTGAAGCGCTCATGGAAGCCGACGTACTTGCCGATTCTGAGGCGCTGGTTGAGGCACTCATGGAAGCCGACGTACTTGCCGATTCTGATGCACTGGTTGAGGCGCTCTGTGACGCGGACGTACTTGCGGATTCACTGGCGCTGGTTGAGGCACTCATGGAAGCCGACGTACTTGCTGACTCACTCGCACTTGTACTTGCTGACTCGCTAGCACTTGTTGACGCACTCATTGATGCAGACGTACTTGCGGATTCGCTGGCACTTGTTGAGGCACTCATTGACGCTGAAGTACTTGCCGATTCTGAAGCACTTGTTGAAGCGCTCTGTGACGCTGAGGTACTTGCTGACTCGCTCGCACTTGTCGATGCACTCTGTGATGCTGAGGTACTTGCTGACTCGCTCGCACTTGTTGATGCACTCATCGATGCACTTGTACTTGCTGACTCACTGGCGCTGGTTGAGGCACTTTGTGAAGCGCTTGTACTTGCGGATTCGCTTGCACTTGTTGAGGCACTCTGTGAGGCACTGGTACTTGCGGACTCTGATGCACTTGTTGATGCACTCATTGATGCCGAGGTACTTGCTGACTCTGATGCGCTCGTTGACGCACTCATCGATGCTGAAGTGCTGGCTGATTCAGATGCACTTGTTGAGGCACTCATTGAGGCAGATGTACTTGCGGATTCTGAAGCACTTGTTGAAGCGCTCATTGATGCTGACGTACTTGCTGATTCGCTCGCACTTGTTGAAGCGCTCATGGACGCTGAAGTACTTGCTGACTCACTTGCACTTGTTGAAGCGCTCTGTGACGCTGAGGTACTTGCTGACTCGCTCGCACTGGTTGAAGCGCTCATGGACGCTGAAGTACTTGCTGACTCGCTAGCACTTGTTGACGCACTCATTGATGCAGACGTACTTGCGGATTCGCTGGCACTTGTTGAGGCACTCATTGACGCTGAAGTACTTGCCGATTCTGAAGCACTTGTTGAAGCGCTCTGTGACGCAGACGTACTTGCTGATTCACTCGCACTTGTCGATGCACTCTGTGATGCTGAGGTACTTGCTGACTCGCTGGCACTCGTTGAAGCGCTCTGTGACGCTGAAGTACTTGCTGACTCGCTGGCACTTGTTGAGGCACTCATTGACGCTGAAGTACTTGCCGATTCTGAAGCACTTGTTGAAGCGCTCTGTGACGCAGACGTACTTGCTGATTCACTCGCACTTGTCGATGCACTCTGTGATGCTGAGGTACTTGCTGACTCTGATGCACTGGTTGAAGCGCTCATCGATGCAGACGTACTTGCTGATTCACTGGCGCTAGTTGACGCACTCATTGAGGCAGACGTACTTGCTGATTCGCTAGCGCTTGTTGACGCACTCATCGACGCTGAAGTACTTGCCGATTCTGAAGCACTTGTTGAAGCGCTCATCGACGCCGACGTACTTGCTGACTCTGATGCGCTCGTTGATGCGCTTTGTGAAGCACTTGTGCTTGCTGACTCGCTCGCACTTGTTGAGGCACTCATGGACGCGGACGTACTTGCTGACTCGCTGGCACTCGTTGAAGCGCTCTGTGACGCTGAAGTACTTGCCGATTCGCTAGCGCTGGTTGAGGCACTCATGGACGCGGACGTACTTGCGGATTCGCTCGCACTTGTTGAAGCACTCATGGACGCTGACGTACTGGCTGATTCTGATGCGCTCGTTGACGCACTCATAGATGCTGACGTACTGGCTGATTCACTGGCACTCGTTGAAGCGCTCATGGATGCGGACGTACTTGCCGATTCGCTAGCGCTGGTTGAGGCACTCATTGACGCGGACGTGCTGGCTGATTCTGACGCACTCGTTGAGGCACTCATTGAGGCAGACGTACTGGCTGATTCTGAAGCACTTGTTGAAGCGCTCATCAATGCACTGGTACTTGCGGACTCACTGGCGCTGGTTGAAGCACTCATTGAGGCCGACGTACTTGCGGATTCTGAAACACTTGTCGAAGCACTCTGTGAGGCACTTGTACTTGCTGACTCGCTCGCACTGGTTGAAGCACTTTGCGATGCTGAAGTGCTGGCTGATTCAGATGCACTCGTTGAAGCACTCATTGAGGCCGACGTACTTGCCGATTCTGAAGCACTCGTTGAGGCACTCATGGATGCTGACGTACTGGCTGATTCACTGGCACTCGTTGAAGCGCTCATGGATGCTGACGTACTGGCTGACTCACTGGCACTCGTTGATGCGCTCATGGACGCTGAAGTACTGGCTGACTCGCTCGCACTTGTTGAAGCACTCATTGAGGCTGACGTACTTGCCGATTCTGAAGCACTCGTTGAGGCGCTCATCGATGCTGAAGTACTGGCTGACTCGCTCGCACTTGTTGAAGCGCTTTGCGATGCTGACGTACTTGCCGATTCTGAAGCACTCGTTGAGGCGCTCATTGAGGCCGAGGTACTTGCTGACTCTGATGCACTTGTCGATGCACTCTGTGACGCGGATGTACTTGCGGATTCTGATGCACTAGTTAAGGCACTCATTGATGCCGATGTACTTGCCGACTCACTCGCACTCGTAAAAGCACTTTGCGATGCGGACGTACTTGCTGATTCACTTGCGCTTGTACTTACAGATTCGCTTTCTCTTGCGGACGTACTTGCTGATTCACTGGCAGATGTACTTGTACTTGTTGATTCTGACTTGTACACAGTATCTGATACCGTTTCACTTTGTGTATATGTTGTTAGTGGGTATTGAGATTGATTTGTTTGATTCTTATCGAAATCTTTGTAATAGACTGTTGCAACACCATCGTTACTGATTTCAATACTTGCAATACGATCTCGGCCATTAGCAATCACTCTATCATGCGCCTTCATGATTTCTTCACGAACTTTAGCTTTATCTGTCTCTGTTAAGTGACCGATATCCTTTACTTGTGTAACAGTTATCGAAGGCTTGTTAAATAGATCTTTTAATTGACCTTGTCTAACACCAAATTCATCAGATAAAGTCTTATTTCCACTTAGGTCGACTGCTTCTACACGACGTCCCCAACGGTTACCTGCTCCCCAAATCAAGTCACTCTTTGGAACAACGGTAAAGGTAAAGGTTGTCTGGTCATCGCTCATAACGGTATTGATAATATTTGGAATAGCACCCGTTCCCCAGTTTGTATTTCCCTGGAAGAAATCTGAAAGGACAGTCGCATTCCCAGTTACTCGTAAGGTAGCAAGCTTACCGCTATTGTCTTTACCAGTAACGGTCACTTGGATGACATCTCCAGCATAGAAAACATAGTCACCATTTATTCCTATCTGAGGATCTTTGCCGTTTACCTTAACCTTATACTCAACAGTTGGTTTCACTGTTTCTGCCGTAATCGTCGCTGTAGCCTTTTCTGAAGTTTCCCCTTCAAATGTGCTTGTAGCCGTAACAGTACCTACAGGCAATAAGCCATTGTTATCATCATAGGCTTGCTTCAGATCCTGTGCCGTAAAAGTAACACTTTCATCACTAGCTCCTGCCTCCTTGGTAAACTGATGCCCATTCAAAGTCAAAGTGACCGTGGAACTAGGTAGAACGTTCGTGACTTGAATAGATTTACCTGGTAAGCCACCTGTCTCTGTCACTGAGTCCTCAGAGATCACTGGAGTAGGGATAACCGTATATTCGGCAGTTATTGGAATCGTCAGAGGGATATCTGACTTATCATCTGTGATCGTATAAGCAATGTCTAATGTAGCTTTCCCAGCAGTTGTAATGTCTGGTCCTAAGCCATCTCTGAATTCCCCTATAAACTTAGGATTTCCCGTAATAGTCACCCAACTAGCCGGATCTTTACTAGTTCTATAATTTTCATCTTCTACATTTTGATGGAAAACTTTGTGTTTGGTTGTGAGTTCAATAACACGGTGTTCGAGTGTCGTTGAAGTCGTAAGCAATTTAGAAGTATCTGTCGTTGCTCCATAACGCCCCACATCATAAATCCGCTTAATGGCATAGGTAAATGTTCCTGTGTTATCAACTGTTAATGGGATAGTGGTAAAGCTGACTCCAGACGCATCTGTCCATTGTGTTGTATAAGAAACATCTGTAGTGTCTGATTTAATATAATTACTCTCATCTTTTCCATTATGAAGACCTTGGCCTTTAAGATCATAAATAGGACTCTTAGCTTCAATCGTCGGTAAAATGGTGTAAGGAACTGAAACCGTGTAAGTTTGAGAATCCCCTGGAAGTTGAACAGTAACCTCCGCAACTCGATCCCCTACCGTATTGGTATTGATTAGATCTTTTGATGTCTTCCAACGTACTGAACTTCCTGAAGGCAAAGCTAAATCATTGGCTAATTTTACAAAATTACTTGGAATACTTAATTCTGGAGAACCTTCATGATGAAGGGCATAGAGCCTATCCGCCTTCGCTTTAGGTGCAGCATAAGTCGCTAATTTTGAATTTCCAGAAGCTGTGTAAGTCGCTGTGCCACCTGTTTCTGTCGGCCCTGTCTTAGATGTACTTGCTTGGATATTTCCATATGGCAAAGCTGTTGTGACTGTGACAGTTGCATTCCCAGATGCATCAGCTACTGCAGTTCCAATAGCCCTCCCTGCTGAATTGCTCAACGTAACGGTTGCACCTGGTGAAGCTGTTACTGCAATCTGCTGATTCTTCATACCAGCTTTACCGGTCAAATCAGTCGTAATCGTTGCTACTTTTGGATTGACCGTTACGACAACATCAATCTCTTTAGTGGCTCTATGTCCTGCTCCATCCTCACCAGTTTTTTTACAATAACTGTTTTTCGTGAATTTTTCCGATTTGATCCATGCTCGGAGCATCATTGTTTTTTTCCAGGTGAAGGTATCATTGGCCACAGGAGTGATTGCATTCGAACCAGATGCATACTGCACTGCGCTGATTGCATTAATTGTAACATTGTCACCTTGAGTAAAGATCCAAGATCTCGTAGGGTTTGGTGTCGGGTTGGCAACAAGATCATAAACAATGTGTCGGAAAGTAGATGAAACCGTCAGTAACTTGCTAGATTCCGTTTCACCATACCGACCCTTTGGAAAAACTGCTTTTAAGGTATAGTCTTTATAACCTACCGTATCGGTATTGATATCATCAATCTTCGTGGTTCCATCATAAAGTCCCCAAGACATTCCTGAAGGGTACCAACCACCCGTACCTAATTTCGTAAGGTAATTGTAATAACCACCACCTGAAGCTGAACCATTTGTCAGTGATTGTCCTTTAAAGTCGTAGATTGGACTTTTGGCGCTAAGAGATGGATAAACGGTGTAGGGGATATCAACTGTTTGAACATACCCATTCGGCATGGTGACTTTTACAGTAGCCTGTTTATTATCACCTTGATCAGACGTATCAAAAGGTGTTAAAAATTCATACTTGGTATCACTTGGTAGGGTCACACCTGTTTGAGTCTTTACAAAATTTTGAGCGACAGTTAAATCAGAGGCATTTTCACCAACATAGGTATAGATACGATCCACCTTTTTCTCTACTGTAGGAGAGTAGGTATAGGTAACCGTTACCTTTCCTTTTTTAAATTCAATCTTGTTTCCGCCTCTGTAGAGATTATAAGTGTTGGCATTATTTCGTTGGACTTTGTAACCAGGAATGTCCAAGTAACTCGTTAAATCTTGGACATTGCCTCCTAGACCAGAAATGGTTTTAGATGGCTTGAGCTCTGCCCCCGTAATATCATCTACATACTTGATCGTAATGTAAGATCCACCTGTGGTGTAATCGAAGGATTCCAATTGGAATTGCTGTAGGTTCCATGCACCACCTGTGGATGCAAATAGTGCAAAAGCTAATTCTTCATTCCCAGCTGATTGATGGGTCACAGCACGCGTTGCTCCAAGCCAGGTTGCAATATTCTTAGTAAAACTCTGGCCAGCATAAGTAACTGTCATATCTTTGGTTTTACCGTTGTAGGTTACTGTATAGTCTTCAAGAGTATTACTTGTAGGATTTACTGTTAGCTTTTTAGCCGTACTATCTTCCGTATTTACCCTACCATTCACATTCTGAATCCAACCACCGAAAGCACCACCACCTCTCAATCTGTACGGATCTTTTTCTGCCATCTGTACAGCTTTCGGTGTGCTCGTATTATGAAAAGTATCTAGTTTAAAACCAAAGGAAGATTTTAGATTATTTCCCCCCATCCCAAGACTAGCACCAGCGTTCCCTATGACACCAATACCAGCTGTAGAGAAAATAGCGGCAATCCCATCTCCCCCCTCATGAACAGGAGTATTCCCCTCATAAGCATCACCTAGATTGATTTTCCCTTTTAGTACGAAACTTTCGTTCATATCAATCTTGTTTTTCAAGGTGTAAGAACCAGCTTGGCTGGTGGTATTCGTCAAGGTTACCACACCATTATTTAAAGACGCTGTCCCCTTTGTCTCGAAATAATCTTCTTGATCTTCCGGCGTAACATGAAGTGCTGCTTTTGGCGTGTAAGTAGCATTTCCAATATTTGTTGCTGCTCTGAAACCTGTTCCTGTCGGAAGTGCTCTCCCATTACGGCTGTCTCGAAGTCCAGAATTTGCACGCAACACCGTATTGACCACAGTATTACGGGTTCTAGTAGCTTCAGAGATAAGAGCGTTGAGGTCAGCATTTGGATCTGTCAAAGCATTTTGAATCGCTTCAATCGTAGTCTTTCCTTTTAGAAGGGCACTTTCCGCTCCTTCACGATTGCCTAGTCTTCCTAGATAAGTTCCAATTTCAGTAGACAGTGAGGTAAGCTTTGCTTCCTGCTCTTGACGCTTCTTATCCGCCTCAATACTCACCGCCAGAGCAGTATTAGCTACTGCTGTAACTTCTGAGGTAACCTCTGCTGCTTGTGCTGAGACTGTCGGTACTGACGCTCTTGTTGTTAAATCTGATGAATGTGATGTCTCATTGGTATCTAAACCTTCTGAATGCATTGAGCCTGTACCACTTTCAGGCCCCGTCTGGCTCGTAGCAGTAACATGACTACTTGATGTCTCACTGGCATGCCCTGTCGCCTTTGAACTACTCATTGAAACTGAAGTAGATTCCGAAGCTTTCTGCGAAGCCGAAGCACTTGTTGAAGCTGATGTACTGGCAGAGGTTGAGACTGAGGTCGAAAGGCTCGCTGATACTGACGCAGAAGCCTGATGACTTGCCGATAGCGATAGTGAGACTGAGTCTACTGAGTTTGATACTGAATCTGTGGCTGAGGCTGACTGACTAACTACATCTCCTCTGACTGCAGATTCTGTAATAGCTCCAGAATGACCCAAAACCGCTGAATCAGAGGCCGCCAAAACATCTGTCGTCGGACTAACCGTATGTTCTACCGCTGATGGACTTGTTGCTTCATCAGCTTGAACTACATAAGTCGCTACTCCTCCACCTAGTAGAGCTCCAGTCGCGGCTACTCCCTTTAAAAGTCTGTCACTTGTGATTAAAGGTACTTCTTCCTCAACTTGATGAACTGATACAGATGACGCATCCACTCGACCACTTATTATCTTAAAAAGTCCGAAGTGAGAAGTTGCGGCACGTAACCAATGTTTCCCTGACTTTACCAATTTAAAACGTGTCACACGATCAGTTTCTCGGTACTGACCCTCATTTCTTCTAAAAAACATATATACACCTTTTCATTTTTAGCTAGTTTATTAGTATATTACTATTTATTTTATCATATCATTAACCCAAAAATCTAATATAGTATCTTATTTTTTGAATTTTTTTATCGCCCTTTCCTACATTGCTTTTACAAGTCTAAAAAAGGGTGATTTCCCCAGAATGATAACAATGAAAAGGTAGAAATAGAATATGACATCTCTCGAAAAAAATGATTAAGGAAAATTCCTCTTAGTAAGATTAATCAGAATTCCGAATTTTCTAATTATATCTGATGAGTACCTCTTTCTAAAGTTTTCATCTTAATATCACTAGACAGCAAAAAACACCGCCCTTATTTAACAATGTATTAATAAGAGTGGTGTTTTATTAAAAAATTGACGATGACTACCTAACACTAAAATTATAAACTGTCATCTTCTGGGTCGTCCTTCTTGCGTTTGGCAAGAAAGGCAAGACCAGTTGCCGTCGCTAAAGCACCGAAGAGGGTAGCTAACGATGATTCAGTTTCTCCAGTCTTAGGAAGTTGTTTGGCTTCAGTATGATCCTTAGGAGACATGCTTTCAGACCTTGAAGCACTAGCTACAGACGTAGGTGATGAATCACTAGCACTGATTGACGCACTTTGGGATGCAGAGATACTTGCACTCGTTGAGGCACTTTGTGACGCTGACGCACTTGCTGACTCACTCGCACTTGTTGAGGCGCTCTGTGACGCACTGGTGCTGGCTGATTCGCTCGCACTGGTTGAAGCACTCTGTAACGCTGACGTACTTGCCGATTCACTAGCGCTGGATGAGGCACTCATTGAGGCACTGATACTAGCTGAAGTTGAAGCACTTACTGATAGAGAAATCGAGGCCGATACTGACACACTAATCGAATCAGAAATAATAACACTATTAATATCAACACTGTCAAGGGAGTGAATCGCAGGCTCTCCCATACTTGTGATAACTGAGCTTGATGCCGACGTACTTGCGGACTCTGAAGCACTTGTCGATGCGCTCATTGAGGCCGATGTACTTGCTGACTCACTGGCGCTGGTTGAGGCACTTTGCGATGCGCTAGTACTTGCTGACTCGCTAGCACTTGTTGAGGCGCTCATGGACGCTGAAGTACTTGCCGATTCGCTAGCACTTGTTGAAGCACTCATTGACGCGGACGTACTTGCCGATTCGCTAGCACTTGTTGAAGCGCTCATTGAGGCACTGGTACTTGCTGACTCGCTAGCACTGGTTGAAGCGCTCATGGATGCTGAAGTACTTGCAGATTCACTTGCACTTGTTGAAGCGCTCATGGACGCTGAAGTACTTGCCGATTCGCTCGCACTTGTTGAGGCACTCTGTGACGCTGAAGTACTTGCAGATTCACTTGCACTTGTTGAAGCGCTCATCGACGCTGATGTGCTGGCTGATTCGCTCGCACTTATTGAGGCGCTCATCGACGCTGAAGTACTTGCAGATTCACTTGCACTTGTTGAAGCGCTCATCGACGCTGACGTACTTGCGGATTCGCTCGCACTTGTTGATGCGCTCATGGAAGCCGACGTACTTGCGGATTCGCTCGCACTTGTTGATGCACTCATCGACGCTGAAGTACTTGCCGATTCTGAAGCACTTGTTGAAGCACTTTGCGATGCTGAAGTGCTTGCGGACTCGCTCGCACTTGTCGATGCACTCATTGATGCCGATGTACTTGCTGACTCACTGGCGCTAGTTGAAGCACTCATTGAGGCAGACGTACTTGCCGATTCGCTCGCACTTGTTGATGCACTCATCGATGCTGACGTACTTGCTGATTCTGAAGCACTTGTTGAAGCGCTCATCGATGCTGACGTACTTGCGGACTCACTAGCACTTGTTGATGCACTCATGGAAGCCGACGTACTTGCTGATTCTGACGCACTTGTCGATGCACTCTGTGACGCTGAAGTACTTGCAGATTCACTTGCACTTGTTGAGGCGCTCATGGACGCTGACGTACTTGCGGACTCTGATGCGCTCGTTGAGGCGCTCATGGAAGCCGACGTACTTGCGGATTCGCTCGCACTTGTTGAGGCGCTCATTGAGGCCGATGTACTTGCGGATTCGCTCGCACTTGTTGAGGCACTCATGGATGCCGACGTACTTGCCGATTCACTCGCACTTGTCGATGCACTCTGTGATGCTGAGGTACTTGCCGATTCTGATGCACTTGTTGAAGCGCTCATGGAAGCTGAGGTACTTGCCGATTCGCTGGCACTTGTTGAGGCGCTCATCGACGCGGATGTACTTGCCGATTCGCTGGCACTTGTTGAGGCACTCATGGAAGCACTTGTACTTGCAGATTCGCTCGCACTTGTCGATGCACTCATTGAGGCGCTTGTACTTGCCGATTCTGATGCACTTGTCGATGCGCTCATTGATGCAGATGTACTTGCCGATTCGCTGGCACTTGTTGAGGCGCTCATCGATGCTGACGTACTTGCGGACTCTGATGCGCTCGTTGATGCACTTTGCGACGCTGAAGTGCTGGCTGATTCGCTAGCACTTGTTGAAGCGCTCATCGATGCACTTTGCGATGCTGAAGTGCTGGCTGATTCAGATGCACTTGTTGAGGCACTCATGGATGCGGACGTACTTGCGGATTCGCTCGCACTTGTTGAAGCGCTCTGTGACGCTGACGTACTTGCTGACTCACTCGCACTCGTTGATGCACTCTGTGAGGCAGATGTACTTGCTGACTCACTCGCACTTGTTGATGCGCTCATTGAGGCAGATGTACTTGCTGATTCACTCGCACTTGTCGATGCGCTCATTGAGGCAGATGTACTTGCTGATTCGCTGGCACTTGTTGAAGCGCTCATGGAAGCCGACGTACTTGCTGACTCGCTGGCGCTGGTTGATGCACTCATTGAGGCACTCGTACTTGCTGACTCTGATGCACTCGTTGAGGCACTCATGGAAGCACTGGTACTTGCGGATTCAGATGCACTTGTTGATGCACTTTGCGATGCTGACGTACTTGCGGATTCGCTCGCACTTGTTGAGGCGCTCATTGAAGCGGACGTGCTTGCTGATTCGCTCGCACTTGTTGAAGCGCTCATGGAAGCCGACGTACTTGCTGACTCGCTCGCGCTTGTTGACGCACTCATGGATGCTGACGTACTTGCTGACTCTGATGCACTCGTTGAGGCACTCATGGAAGCACTGGTACTTGCGGATTCAGATGCACTTGTTGATGCACTTTGCGATGCTGACGTACTTGCGGATTCGCTCGCACTTGTTGAAGCGCTCATGGAAGCCGACGTACTTGCTGACTCGCTGGCGCTGGTTGATGCACTCATTGAGGCACTCGTACTTGCTGATTCTGATGCACTGGTTGAGGCGCTCATTGACGCAGATGTACTTGCAGATTCGCTAGCACTTGTTGAGGCGCTCATGGATGCTGACGTACTTGCTGACTCTGAAGCACTTGTTGAAGCGCTCATGGATGCTGACGTACTTGCTGACTCTGATGCGCTCGTTGATGCACTTTGCGATGCTGAAGTGCTGGCTGATTCAGATGCACTTGTTGAGGCACTCATGGATGCTGACGTACTTGCTGACTCGCTGGCGCTCGTTGATGCACTTTGCGATGCTGAAGTGCTGGCTGATTCAGATGCACTTGTTGAGGCACTCATGGATGCTGACGTACTTGCTGACTCGCTGGCGCTGGTTGATGCACTCATTGAGGCACTCGTACTTGCTGATTCTGATGCACTCGTTGAGGCGCTCATTGACGCAGACGTACTTGCAGATTCGCTAGCACTTGTTGAGGCGCTCATGGATGCTGACGTACTTGCCGATTCGCTAGCACTCGTTGAAGCGCTCATTGATGCAGACGTACTTGCTGACTCGCTTGCACTTGTCGAAGCACTCTGTGACGCTGACGTACTTGCTGATTCGCTGGCACTTGTTGACGCACTTTGTGACGCTGACGTACTTGCCGATTCTGAAGCACTTGTTGAAGCACTCATCGATGCTGACGTACTTGCGGACTCTGATGCGCTCGTTGATGCACTTTGCGATGCTGACGTACTTGCTGACTCGCTCGCACTTGTTGAAGCGCTCTGTGACGCGGACGTACTTGCTGACTCACTCGCACTGGTTGAGGCACTCATTGAGGCAGATGTACTTGCTGACTCGCTCGCACTTGTTGAGGCGCTCATTGACGCAGACGTACTTGCAGATTCGCTAGCACTTGTTGAGGCGCTCATGGATGCTGACGTACTTGCTGACTCGCTCGCACTTGTTGAAGCGCTCTGTGACGCGGACGTACTTGCTGACTCACTCGCACTGGTTGAGGCACTCATTGAGGCAGATGTACTTGCTGACTCGCTCGCACTTGTTGAAGCGCTCATGGAAGCCGACGTACTGGCTGACTCGCTGGCGCTGGTTGATGCACTCATTGAGGCACTCGTACTTGCTGACTCTGATGCACTCGTTGAGGCACTCATGGAAGCACTGGTACTTGCGGATTCAGATGCACTTGTTGATGCACTTTGCGATGCTGACGTACTTGCGGATTCGCTCGCACTTGTTGAGGCGCTCTGTGACGCGGACGTACTTGCAGATTCAGACGCACTCGTTGAAGCGCTCATGGACGCGGATGTACTTGCCGATTCGCTAGCACTTGTTGAGGCACTCATGGATGCCGACGTACTTGAAGATTCAGATGCACTAGTTAAGGCACTCTGTGACGCGGACGTACTTGCCGACTCACTCGCACTCGTTAAAGCACTTTGTGATGCACTGATTGAGGCACTCATCGAAGCAGACGTTCGTGCTGATGCGCTAGCACTTGTTGAAGCACTTTGTAAGGCCGACGTACTGGCTGACATACTCGCACTTGTCGAAGCAGACTGGCTAGCGGAATCTGACAGAATAGCATCATTTTTATCATCAATATCCAAACCAGCTAGAGGCGACTCATCATAACGTTGTTGATAAACCGTATTCCCATCCGATGTCAGAATTCCACTCAGTGTTGATTCAACGATTGCTGTTGCAGTTCGAACATAAAGGTTTCGATTTGACCCTTCGGTAACAATTGTCCATTTCATATTATCCGCAACACCACCACCAATGGTTCTCCACTGCTGACGAACTGCCTTCAAATTTGAATAGGGCATTGAACTTGCTTTAGTCAATTTTGAAGTCCAATCTTCTGTTGTAATCAAATTCCCATTATCATGGTAAGTCATGGTTACAGAATTAATGGTATCATCTGATGTTACTAAAATACCAAATTCATTATTCGTATTAAAGGACGGCTTAACCGTTACTACCCAAGTAGTCTTGTTGGTTCCAGTATCATAAGAATAGGTCATCGATTGGATAATCGTATTTTTCCCACCCTCAGAAACATCTGATCCTGTCAAAGTACCTGAATAAATATACTGTCTACGACCATTTGAATCAAGATAAGTTTGAACAGCATTAGCTGTTGCTGCTAAATTGATGGCGATGCTTTGAGAACCATTTGAATTGACCACATTTCCTGTGAAACCAGTCTGTTGCATGGTGCTCATCATTTGCTCAACAGCCAAGCCTAAACGACTGCGTTGCCCTTCAAAATCTCCCTCATTTTGAGAAAGCAAAGTGTTAGCTTTTGTCAACTCAGTGCGAACAGTTTGGATGGCTTCACTAAGATCTGAACGAGCTTGGGCATCCGTCACACTATTTAAATAACGGTCTGCCAAACTGACAAGTAATTGTGCTTCAGATGCATTTTGTTCCAGAGTAGTCTTACTCATTGAAAGACTATTTGCTACTTCAGTTGATCCTAAGTCTTCAAGAGACAGACTAGTAGATTCACTGTAAGCAAGCGATAGTATCTCTGATGTATGTAAGCTCAAAGACTCCGAAGCACTTCCAATCGCTTGAGATTCAAAATTAGACAAGGTATCTTTTACAATACTTGCTTGGCTAACGAGACTGGTCAAATCTGATGTTGAAGCAGATAAGGCAGACTCCATAGTTTCTAGACTTGGCTTAACCGAAAGAATATAACTTTCCGTATCACCTAACTGAGCTAATCGACCAAGATAAGTTCCAATTTCAGTAGACAGTGAGTTAAGCTTTGCCTCTTGCTCTTGACGCTTCTTATCCGCCTCAATACTCACTGCCAGAGCAGTATTAGCTACTGCTGTAGCTTCTGAAGCTACTTCTGCTGCTTGTGCTGAGACTGTCGGTACTGACGCTCTTGGTGTTAAATCTGATAAACGTGATGCCTCATTGGTATCTAAGCCTTCTGAACGCATTGAGACTGCACCACTCTCAGACCCCGTCTGACTCGTAGCAGTAACTTGACTACTTGATGTCTCACTGGCATGCCCTGTCGCCTTTGAACTACTCATTGAAACTGAAGTAGACTCCGAAGCTTTCTGTGAAGCCGAAGCACTGGTGCTGGCTGACTCACTCGCACTTGTCGAAGCTGACGTACTAGCAGAGGTTGAAACTGAGGTCGAAAGGCTTGTTGATACTGATGCAGAAGCCTGCTGACTTGCTGATAGCGATAGTGAGACTGAATCTACTGAGTTTGATACGGAATCTGTGGCTGAGGCTGACTGACTAACAACATCCCCTCTGACTGCAGATTCTGTAATAGCTCCCGAATGACCCAAAACCGCTGAATCAGAAGCTGCCAAAACATCTGTCGTCGGACTAACCGTATGCTCTACCGCTGATGGACTTGTTGCTTCATCAGCTTGAACCACATAAGTCGCTACTCCTCCACCTAGTAGAGCTCCAGTCGCGGCTACTCCCTTTAAAAGTCTGTCACTTGTGATTAAAGGTACTTCTTCCTCAACTTGATGAACTGATACAGATGACGCATCCACACGACCACTTATTATCTTAAAAAGCCCAAAGTGAGAGGTTGCGGCACGTAACCAATGTTTCCCTGACTTTACCAATTTAAAACGTGTCACACGATCAGTTTCTCGGTACTGACCCTCATTTCTTCTAAAAAACATATATACACCTTTTCATTTATTTTTTATTTCTATATCTTTTTCATAAGCATATTATCCTATTTTATCATAAAAATAGTCAAAAAATTAGTACTACAACTTATTTTTCAAACTTTATCATTCTCAACTTTTTTTGTAAATCAAAGAAACATAAAAAATCCCTCAGAAACTTAATGTTTGAGGGAAGATTACTTTATAAAAATAGTCAGTTTAACCCCATTAATCTATGATAATCAACTATAACTAATGATAAGAGATAACCATCATGACCAATAGAACAACAAATAATGCAGAACTAAGACCTAGGGTCAGGCCCTTTAGAAGAGTTTGGCTTGCCCAGTAACTGGTCCTACCAATATTACTCGTGGCATCACTCGAAAAAATCTGAATTTGCCTAGGCTGCAGTGTTACAGTAATAATAAGTGACACACTTAAAATGATGAGTAAAATCATAAAGAATATTTGCATAGACTACCTCAACATACCTATTAAAGTAAAAATTAAACTAATTATAATAACAAAGCCTAACATAAAAAAGAAAATCTTATTTATTTTCTCGCCCCTAGTTTCTTTTTCCTCCACTATGGGCTTTTGTTTTAGCTCCTCCATACGGCCTTCAACCGCATTATGAAATAAGTCTTTATTTGTCATATTTCTCTCTTTCCTATGGGAAGTAGGTCACGATATTACCATCCTCACTAACAAGCACTTGACTGAGTAAAAGATTGCGAACCATGTCTTTTTTGATCTGCTTCTTCATGGTTTCAAAACCTGCAAATGCTTCCTGATAATATTCAACAATTGGATTCTTCTGACTAGCCGTTTGACTCCCAATAGCTTGTTGGAGTTGTTGTAAATAGTCAACCTGTTCAATCCAATTATCATCAATAGCCTTAAGAAGTGATAGACATTGGAAATATCCAAAAAGATCAATGGTGTCTAATTGTTTCTTTTTATCATCTATTTCCTTATAAGCAAACTGATAGATAAGTTCAGCCACAGCTTCGACATCATCAATATCCAGATCATCTGGAATTTTCTCAATATGAAAACTAATGTTTTTGAGAATAAAGTGATACAACTTCTCCTTCTCGCTAAGATCTTCTTCAACCAGAGCAATATCAATATAGTCATCAAGAACCTGCTCAATGGTATCTGTTAAATCCTGATCTTGATTAATAAGGTGATTTCGTTGGGCATAAATGAGTTCCCGTTGAATGTTCATACTCTCAGCATATTCTAGTGTTTGCTTACGTGAAACGTGCCGCACTGTCACTAGCTCTTTGCGCCTTCTCAACCAAACGTCTGTAGCGTCGCCCTACTAATTCTATACTCTCAGTTTTCTCATCAATAGTGTAGTCTTTATAATATTTATGTACCCAGTTAGGGCCATACTTTTTGATAACATCATCTTCAAGTGAAACAAAAAATTTAGACATTCCAGGATCTCCCTGACGTCCTGAACGTCCTCTGATTTGTAAATCAATACGCTGACTTTCCATACGTTCAGTCCCAATGACAACAAGACCACCTAATTCGGCGACTCCAGGTCCCAACTTAATATCGGTCCCTCGTCCCGCCATAGAAGTAGCTACCGTGACAGCACCCATCTGACCTGATTCAGCTATCATCTCAGCTTCTCTAGGAGCATTATTAGCATTTAAAAGATTGTGGGCAATTCCTTCCCTTAGGAGAAGGTTAGAATATAATTCAGACATTTCAACCGAACCAACGAATATTAGAGAGGATTCCCTTTTCGATGATAATGCTTTACATACTCTAGGGAAGCATAGATCTTTTCTGGTAAAGTTACATAAAGATTGTCTGGATAATCTATCCTTTGTTTCGGACGATTGGTCGGAATTTGAACAACTTGCATTCCGTAAGTATCCAAAAATTCTTTTTCTGCGGTCTTACCAGTCCCAGTCATACCTGAAATCTTTTTGAACTTACGAAAAAGGCTTTGATAGGTGACAGAAGCCATGGCACGTGTTTCGGGAGATAACTTTACAAGCTCCTTGGCTTCAATTGCCTGATGCATGCCTCCTTGGAGTTTGGTCAATTCCATCAAGCGTCCAGTCGCTTTATCTAAAAGAACAACTTCTGGTCCATCTTTTCCTTGACGAACAATATAATCTTTATCCTTTTTGAATAGGGTATGAGCTCGGAGAGCATAAATAAGGTGACGCGCAAATGTAGCATTCTCTTTGGCATAGAGGTTACTAATTCCTAGATAATTTTCAGCTAACTTTGCACCTTTAGTTGTCAGCCAAACTTCACCCTTTTCTTCCTTGAAAATATAGTCCTGATCCTCAACCAATGTCGTCATGAGTGTATTAATCATAGCATAATAGTTGGATTGAACACGAGGAGAACCTGAAATAACCAAGGGAGTTTGCGCACTATCCAGTAAGACGGAATCAACCTCATCAATAATAGCAAAGTTAAAAGGACGCATGTATTTACCGTCTTTATTCGAAGCTAGATTGTCAATAAGATAGTCAAAGCCCAAACCACTATTTGTCGTATAGATAATATCAGAAGCGTAAATCTCCCTTTTTTCAAAGGTATCAAGTTCTTCACCATCCTCTGCAAAAGGAACGCCAATGGTTAGACCTAGAAACTCGTAAACCTGTCCCATTTCTTCAGCATCACGTTTTGCTAAGTATTCGTTTGTCGTTACAAGTATTGCTCCTTGTCCTGTCAGTGCATTTAAGTAAACTGGCATGGTTGCTGTTAAGGTCTTACCTTCTCCTGTACTCATCTCAGCAATATTTCCCTGATGCATAACGATTGCTCCCATAACCTGAACATCATAGGGAAACATACCTAATACACGCTTAGCTACTTCACGTACTACTGCGTAAGCCTCTGGTAATAAATCATCTAAACTTTCGCCTTTGTCTAGCCGTTCTCTAAATTCAGTAGTTTATCTTTTAATGACTGGTCATCCAGTTGTGCCATCTGCTCAGCCCAACCATTAACTTGCTTGAGTACACTTTTTACTGGTTTTAAAGGATTTAAAGAATTAAACATTTTCTTCTCCTACTTCAGTGATTGTCATTCCCTTAAAATCCAATTCTACCATTCCAGCACTCAAGAGGGAGATGGAATAATTGTAGGCTTCATGAGGATAGACGAAAGTGAAAGATTGTTTTTTTTCAATCATCTGCTTAACTTCCTCACCATAACGATTTAAGAAGCTTAATTTAAGATAAACCGTATCTTCAGGAACTGTTGTAAATTGTGATTCGAGACGATAAATATATCCCTTTTTTAACAAAGGTAAGCTAGGTTGCTTTCGACTCGCCTGATAATTTTGAATAGCCAGCCAGGAATGAATCTCAGTTCCTGATGCTATCAAGGGGTTACTGAAATTGACTGAACCATCTGGATGATGTTCAATTTGGGAACCAAACATATAGGATCTCACATTCGTTCCCCATTGAATCTGAGAGTTATTCTTATGAATCATGTTCATCCCTTTCTTCCAAAATCATTTTCTAAAATCATACGATAAAAATTGAGAAACCAAGCAGTCGCAGTTGAATGGTCATCATTATGTCGTCCAGAAGTTCCCTTGCTAAGAATTCGTGCTCCCGAAGAATATAGGACTTTAGTAATATCCTCGAAGGCTGTTGGGTCCATATCCTCATCTTTCATGTAAGAAACCCCAAAGGTCGTGTTTGAGAAGTCTGCTTTTTCAAACTTATCCCAGAACTTCTGATTAAGGGCCTCGACGCCTTCATTGTCCAAACGTCCCGTCTGCAAATGCAAGACATCAATTCCTGTCGGGAAAACCTCTGGTGCCAAAAGTCTGGCACGATTACCGATGGTACCAACATTGGCTAGAGGTTTAGACATGATAATGGCATGAGGTTCAAAGTCCGCGCCATAGTACATAGATGGGAAAGTTCCCATGGACATCCCAGAGAGAATAAGTTGATCACTGTCAAAGCCTAGGTAATCCAAATAATGTTGGATAGTATCCTTGATACTATTTTCAAGCTCTTCAGTTCCCATGTAGAAAGCTCCCCCCTCTAGGCGAGGATCAGAAAATAGCAGGAAAGGTGTCTCCATGGCCCTCATCATACCAAATCCTTCAAAACCTTCGGCAGGACGAAAACCTGAAAAGTAGACAGACAGCGGTGGCTTGAAATCCCCAGGATAAAAGAAATAATTGATTTCCTGACGTTTACTATCATGGAGAATCCCTCCACCCAATACAAACTTTCCAAATTGAAAACGTGTCCATCGTTGATGGAAATTCCCAACTCTTAGAGCACCATTTCCTTTAGCTTCTAAAGTTGCTGATAAAATATAAGTTCTCCCCTGATCTAAAACAATGGCACCTTTACGCATTTCTTCCTCGCTAACTACAATTGTTCTCACGATTTCTGAAACTGAACCTTCAGGAATAATGCGCAACACTAATTGGCATTGACAGGTCTGAGCCTTCTCAAATTCTAACCAAAGTTCAACAGGGAAATCCTCAGCTACTCGAATATTAAAACTCCAGTTAAGAATAGGCTTAAAGGAATCGCCGTAATTCCCATCTAAAGAGATACTTTCAAAACCATTATAAATAACTTTCCCTTCGAATCGAGGATGAACCTGGATCTGATAAGGGAACAATTTATCACCATATTGTCCAGCGAAAAGTGCCTTAGACAGGGTATCTAGCAGATCTTGCTTATCTGAAATCTGCTGGTATAGCACAAATTTCTTTCAGAAAGCGACCTACTCGATGGTCCTCTATTAAAAGGTCAGCATCATAAAAGATGGTATAAGGAACTAAGCTCTTACGCAAGTCCATCAGCATGAGTAAGGATTCCTGACTATCAACAAGGACCGCATTAAAATTTCTTAGTTTAGCTTGTTTCAAACATTGGAGAATATCACTAGAAAGCCCAGCACGAAGGTAGAAAAAACGAACATTATCGGGGAGCTCATAAGTATTTGACCAATTATCTCGTCCAACCTGCAAAATGCTAATTTTAGACATACTTATCCTCCTTCAAATAGTGCTCCCATTTTTCAACAAAACGCTCTCCTGTATTTTCTCTGATTTTCTCAATTGCTTCAATTAAAGCTTGATTCCAGTACTTTAACTGATCAAGATAATAAGATGCCGCCTCCTCAAATTGTGTTACTTCTTCTAGGATATAACCATTTTTCAAATGTGTTACATAGTCCGAAGTGACCCTATTTATCTGTGGAATCCCAGCACTAATGCCTGCAATTTGAGTATAACGATGTGGTTCCAAGCTGAGATCAACAATAAGACGGGTATACTCAAATTCTTTAATCAAGGCTGTCTCATCAATCAAATTAACAAAATCATAACGATACTCAACTTCCTCATTTTCAGCGAGGTAGTTTTCTGCACTTTGATTATCTTTTATGTGTTTGAATTTTTTCTTATTCAGTTTTTCAGAGATAAGGTGCTCTACTTCTTCCTTAAATGTATCAAAATCATGCGGATTCGCATTGAAAGTTCCAAATACAATATGAGTATTCTGATGATTTGCTACAAAATCTAAAACCTGATAGATAGCTTCCCAACTGATATCATCTAAATTTACCTGATAATAGAGTTTAGATGACTTAAGACGTTGGCTCTTTCCAAGTGCTAGACGGGTATCATAAGATGCCATATGCTGAATCTTCTCAGCTTGCTCTGGAAATAGTTTTCTTAATTCTGTAGAAAAGTCCTGAGAATCACTAATAATCAGATCAACAAGTTGCAAATAAGAAGCATAATCCTCTAAGGGATCATTTTGATTGCGTTCTTTGAAGTAAGTCAAAATTTTCTGATTAGCCTCTGGTAGATGACTATAAAGAGTTTGATTCAGATTACTTTTCGACGCAACGACAAAACAATCCGAAGGCGTCAATTCTTGAGCAATATAAGCATCAAAAAACTCCCAAATGACTTCTTCCATACTGATATAATAATTTTTCTTAAAACGATGATCTGTTCTTGGATTACTTACGATCCCTCGTCCATCAAAGAAATGACAAAGTTGCCAAATGCCATCTTCATTCAAATAATCTCGGTGTGTTGCCTGACCATTTTCAAAATGAAGGATACTGGAAACAAATCCTCTGTCATCGTAGACTTCTTCTCTTAAAATCAGACCATCCTGATAATATCGAATAAGACTCAAATATCCTTCTGGTCCCAACTCTATTTCGGCAAAACGCTGATGATGTTTCTCAACAACAATAACGAAGGGGGTGAAAATAAAGTCACAATCATCATCCCAATCCAAGTCAGATACTTGTAGGCAACGCATGGGCTGATCTTTGATTCCTTGAATAGCATCAAACACTGAAAAATGCGACACTTCTAAGAGATCAAAGCGGTGCAGAAAATAACGTAGATGTGGTTGATAAGCTAAAAGTAATAATCTAGGCGACATCGCTTGGCCTTGAAAAATACGTGCTTGGTGTAAAGTATCATCAAATTCTATTTTCGAGGTTCTAAAATACCACGGTGTTAAGTCAGGTTGCCAAAACTCTGCCCCTTGACCGTACCAAGCCGGAATTAAATAATACATATGTTCTCCCATTTTTTATGAATTCAAAATAATTAACGATATATTAAGGATGATAGGTAGGCAGGTCAAAAAGATCACCAGACTACCTATCACTCTCAAATGAATAATTGAGGTGATATAAATAATTTTAACTTTTAATCTAGTCAAACAAACCTTTATAGGATTCATTTAGGGTCATAGCTGCAATTTCTTCGCGTACATTGTATACCATTCCACTGTAAATCAAACATTCCAGGAATCATACTGAGTTGTAAGTACTGCGGATTAATAAGCACAATCATCATAGGGCCACCTGCCATGATAACTGTATAAATTGCCCCAATAACAGCAAATTTCATGACAACTTTATTGATATAACGGCTTGTATCAGGGCCAGGATAAACATTGTAAATGTACTCTCCTGATTTTCGCATGCGTTCTGCAATTTGTTCACCACTAACGTTTACGAAAGCAAAAGCAATCCCCAAAACAAATAAGACCACTTGATAGAGAACAAGCCAAATCGGATGTCCCACTGTCAGAGCTTCAATCCAAGTATTTGTCCAACTGTTTTTAGGAAATAAAATCTGAATCAAGATAAGAAGATATTGAGGAATAGAGACTAGAGAAATTGCGTACATGAAGGGCATCCCACCTGCTGGGGTAAGCATAACATCAAGATAGGAATACTGGCTAAAACGATTATGGATATTAACCTTATTGATGGGAATGCGATACCGTGCTCTTTGGACAATAACTGCAACATATAAGAAGAGCAAACCCATGATAATTAGAGAGAGAATAATCGGTAATCCTATATGTAGTCGTGTAATACTCTCTCCAATTTGCCTAGGTAGATTAGCAACCATACTGGCCATCAAAATGACAATAGAACCTCCTATACCAAAGAAAGAATTCAAATCAGATAGCCAGACTAAAAAGAAGGTTCCCGCAATTAGAAGGATAGTGTTCGTTAGGACAGCCAATCCTTTAGGAATTCCTACTTCAATCGGAAGGCTTAGAGACACCGCTAAAGACTGGATGAGAGCGATGGCAAAGGTCAAGTACATTTTGCGTCGATCCTGTATCTCTATTGGTAGCTTACTTAAACCAGACTTTTTTGAAAACGAAAACATCTGCCAAATAATCATGGCTGACATCCAAGGGGACAAGCCCACAGAAAAAAGTGAAAATGAACTTAAATTACCACCCATCATAGCACTTGTGAAGGCTATCGAATTGGATAACCCTCCTAAGAGTTTTGGGTGCTTCAAATCTATAAATGGTAAGACTAGATGACTTCCCAAAACATAAATAAAGAGGAAAAGAACTGTCCAAGATAAACGTTTAAAAACAATAGATTGTAATATTTTTTTCATTAGCAGCCACTCTCCTCCTTCTCACTAATACGCTTAGCAACCAATTGATTAATAGCATTCACCATCAATTCAGGATTTTCATGTGAAAAAATAGCTTGATAAGATTGATTTGGAGCTTGTGTATTCTCAAAAGTTAGTAAAGGAAGCTGATTTTGAGTTACGTACCCATAGATTTCTGGTAATTTATCATAATGATTAATATCCAGATAGAAATCAACTTTAGATAGCTCATATTCAACAAGCAAAGGATAGGTATTTTGATAAAGGGTTACATTTGGATGGCGAGATAACACTAAAAGTTCTGTAGCCATATAGGTATAGGCAGCGATGATAAAATGAACCTGAGGCAGATGCTGAACTAAGTATTCAATCTGTTCCAATAAGTAGGAGTTCGTCAAAGTATAACACGTCAACACGGTAGATTCACGGTTAGATTCTAACTCAAAGCCCCGATTTGTCCATGTTTTCAAAATTTGAGACCATTCCATGAGACAGTACCGCCACCAAACCTCACGCAGTCGTACTACTGAAAACTGATTCCACGGTTTATCCGGAGAAATATAATGTAAAATCAAAGGTAGTGGTTCAAGAGGAATTTCAAAAACAAAACGATGACCTCCCTCGGCTGCACCAGCATCAAAACCAATTTGAAAATTATAAGTATCAGGTAAATTCAGGTAGCGGTCTTCAAATACCATATTGAGTATTGATTGATCACCCTCTCCTACATTTGCGTGCTCCCGTTCAGTTATATCCACTAGTTTTTGACGGATATGTTCCTCTTTCCATAAACGATTGTTAATTAGCAATACACCTGCATTAAAACCAACACCGGCACCAAAACAAGAACGAACAGCTCCGACATAATTGTCTCCCAATTCCTGTTCAAAAAGACTATCTAGATTACCTGTGACTATCAAATCACTATCAAGATAAAGTACCTTATCTTCATGTACGAAATCAGGTATAAAATAACGCGCAAAGGTCATATGGTTGATATGTCCCAGTTTGTTCGTCCAATTCATCTGGAACTGTGGTCCAATCAACTTAATATCAAGAAGCTCTCCTCCGAGTCTCTCCACATGCTCTCTCGTGGCACGGAACCACTCGACTGGGATATCTTGATTAAAAAGGTATATTTTAAGCTGACGATTGTGATAACAAAGAGATTTTAAAGCGGTCTCTATTTGACGAATATAAGCATAATCTCCTGCCAATACTACTGCATTTTTATTATTCATATATCTTTCTTATTCTACCGGCAAACGAGATAAGTCTGCCACGATTTGTTTGGTGTAGGTTTCATCTTCGATGAATTCAATATCTTGGTCAAAGTTATACTCCGCCGTGTGTTTGTGTTTGAGTTTAACTTTTGTTGTCGCACCCATTTTTAGCCATTCATATTCAGAGTCAATATGTCCAATATCCAAGGCTTGATAGCCATCTTTAGCTAGATTTGCAACTAATACTTTAGCCGTTGGGCCCAACATGATAAGTATAAGATGATTATCCGCATACTTACGAATTGTTGACTCAATAGCATCCACATCCTTATAAGCACAATGAGAAGAGCAGACAATACGTTTGATAGATAAGGCCTGATCGAATAAATCATTACCAACCCCGGAACGAGATGTTGCTCCTTCTACTATTAAGAGATTTTTGTTTTCCCATAACCTTTTTAGCTTTTCAAACTGCGACTCGGCTTTTGTTTTATCTAAAAAATCAATATAAGGACGTGAGATAAAGGTTGAACCATACCATGGTGCCGGTGCAATTTGACGATAAAAATCATCATAATGATCCAAATGCTTTTTCCAAAAATCTTCTGCCCACCACGTAAATTTGAAGCGATCTTCGAAAGCATCTGGCAAACAGACTAAGAGTTTTTCTGAACTGTTCATTCCAACCAACTCACGTAGAGTTCGTGCTAGTTCAGGATGATAATCTTGGTAGGCGATAGAATGGCCAGCTATTAGATTGATTTCACCATCTCCAAAACGAATGACAGATGAATGATTTTCCCTAATGAAGTCCAGACTCTCATCAATGGACTTAACCGTTGGTAGAGGGAGAATTTGAGGCAAACTTCCTTCACTATCAAACTTTTCAATAGCAGTGATCAACTCCTGTGGTCGCTCACTTGAAAAAAGAAACTGCCCATGGTTCCCGTGTTGGGTTTTATAAAAACCAAAACTAGGAATCCCCGCCAATTCTACCTGTGATAGAATATCACCAGCTTCATCGCCATGATTAATATCCAAATAAATATCCGCACTATGGATCAACTGGCTCAACTGCTCCTGATTGATCGCAGGATACAAACTAACATTGGGATGTTGCTTTAATTCGACTAACTTAGGTCCCATAGCTGTCCAAGCACCGATATGAAACTGCACAAATGGAAGAGCACAGACCAGTTCTTCGATCGACTCGAGATCTTGCGTTTGGGTCATGGTTAAGGAGTGCAATCGTGGAAGCTCGTGAACTTCTCCCCATTCACCTGTCTTTATACGCTCTTTAATGAGTGAATGCATTTGTTCAATCGTGTTGACCTCTAACTGCGCTTGCTCACTATGTCTAGTTTCTGGGAAGGACAAGATCGGTTTCCCTGTTTTCGCATAAGCCGCCAAGGTTGCTTGATCAGCAGTACCATAGTTAATATCTAAATAGGCAGCAGAACGATTGATAAGTTCTTCCAATACTGGAGGGACGACTTCTGGATACAATCTCACATTTTCATATTTTGCAAGACACATCAATTCCTCTCCCATTTCCGTATAGGCAGCAATATGGAACAAGGCCTTCGGATGTCCCTGAATCAATTCCTCAAGGTTTTTGAAGGATTGAGAATTGGTCAAATTGAACAGATGGAGCTCATAATCTGGATCCATCTCTATCTGGAAGTCCCCCATATGGTGAGACAAGACCTGACTGTAATCCATGTCGTGGAAAGCCCACCATAATTGGCGGAAACGATTGGCACTTAGTGTCGCCCATGGTTTTCGGTGTGAGACAAAATGCACAACATAGGGATCTTCACTATCTTTAAAGTGATTTGGCCAATGACTCATAAAAGCAGTCACGTCATGACCAACTTGGAGGTTCATCCTTTTATCCAAGGCTAACCATCTATCACGAAAGACCTTATTAAAGATTGTCTGATCCCCATTAAATTTAGGAATATTTCCTTCTAGTGCTTGCTGGAGTAAGCCATTCGTCTCATTCACCAACTGCTCTGTCATATTTTCTCGTTTCCACAAACCATTGTCAATTAATAAGACACCGGAATTAAAACTTTGGTTATCTGTGTCCATCACGGCTGCAATCGGGTGGCCCTTCATATCTATTTCAAAGATATCCTCTAAGTTCTTTAGAACCAGCAAATCCGCATCGAGATACAGCACCTTTTCCTCTGAGATATACTTCGGAATAAAGTAGCGGGAATAAGCATCCAGACTAATATGTTCCTGAGTCCACCAGGTATCCTTCACATCGTCTGGATTCAATTTGACATCAATGAGGTCGCCCCCTAAGAGCTGAGCCATCTTCCGTGGTTTTCGAAACCAGTCTGGAAGGATATCTCGATTCAAAACATAAATTTTCACATTTTTATTGTGATAAAAGATAGATTTTATAGTCGTCGATAACTGAGCGGTAAAGTTCTGATTTCCTGCTAGAACAATCGCCCGACTTTTTGTATCATGCATGAAAACTCTTCTCCTTGATCCGTTTTTTTACCAGTACTTGCTGATAAGCTTCCATGTCTCCATGTTTTAAGGTCTCTTCTTCATGAATGGCCAATCGCCACTTGTAAGCAGCAATTTCTGCATCTATTAAGCCCTTTGGAGCTCCGATCAATTGAAGAATCATCATGCGTTCTTCGATACTTTGTAACGGATAAACATCTGCAAGATTAACCGTTTTGGTCACACTTGTCTCACGTTTACGATGCAGATAGATGGCCCGGTTCATATAGACAATTTTATCAGCTTGTAGATAGACCTTGTAGGTCGTATAATCATCCTCTACCGTTTTATCTGTTGGATAAACAATCTCTTTAAACAATTCCGCCTTATAAAGCTTTGCCCAAGGGACCGTGAAACATTGGCTCAGATTATACTGCCCATCATATTGATGTTGGAACCACTCAAAAGGAGAATAGACACGCTCAAAATAATCATTTCCCCCAACATGGATTAAAAAGTTCCCCTCTTCTTCCATAAATTGAGTGAAATTTCCAATTGCAATATCTGCATCTGCTTTTTTCAGCAAATGATATAAACTCTCGATATGATCCAGTTCCAACCAATCATCGTTATCCACAAAGAGAATGTAGTCTCCCGTCACCGCTTCTAAAGCACGATTCCGACTAGATCCAACTCCTCCATTAGGCTTATGATAGACCTTCACTCGAGGGTCCTGAATCTTGTAGCGTTGGCAAATAGCGGCAGAACCATCCGTTGAACCATCGTTGACTAAGATAATTTCTAAATTTTGATAGGTCTGTTGGATGATACTATTTAAGCAATTTTCAAGATAGGCCTCTGAATTATATACAGGGACGATGACACTAATTTTTTCCATTTTTTCCTTCACTTATTTCAACCTAATTCATACCTGATTTAACTCAATTGAGCTAAATATTCTTGAATAACACCAATCATATCATCAATATCCTCTACATGAAAACAGTGACTATCCCCTTCAATCTCACAATGATTGGTAACATCAAAAGAAAAGATAGGTTTTTTCAACGCAGTAACCTTTTGAATAATATCATAAATCTCTTCATGATAATTGATATCCAAATAAAAATCCAATTTATCCAACACAGCTTGAGCATTGTACCGTGTAAAACGAGGATAAAGCGAAACATTGGAGTAGGCTTCTAAAGCAATTACACTAGGAGCAAAATTTGTGTAAGCAAGGATATTAAATTGAACATTTGGCAATGCTTCCACCAATGTTTCAATATGTTCCATAGCTGCCGAATTCGTAAATACTGCTGTTTGGAATTTGGGCCTTCCTACCAAATCCTTGAAATGACGTTTGGTAATATCCTTTCGTAACAAGATTTCAGACCATTCCAGACCATAATAAAACCACCAGATATCCCGACAACGATTCAAATTCCACTGATACCAAGGCTTCTCTCCCGCATAGTGAATGATTACTGCGTCCTTCTCCAGCTGGTCTGCCTTATCATACCATTCAGGGACGTTAAAGGTGTGAGCAAACGTATCCATACCAACCATTACATTGTAGACTTCTGGTAGTTTTTTCCAACGTCCTTTAAAATAACGATTAAGGATTCCTTGATCTCCAAACTCCTCTTGATGATAGCGATTCGTCAATTCCAGCAACTGATGGCTAGCTTTTTCTTCTCTCCAAAGCACAGTATTCACAAGGAGCACACCTGCATTAAACTTAGAAGCATCTAAGCCATCCGTAACTGCGGCCAAAGCATGATTTTCTATATCTTCTTCGAAGAGAGGTGTCAAATCTCCAGTGACAACAATATCAGAATCTAGATAAAGTGCTCGGTCTTCTGTAACAACATCTGCAATAAAATAACGATAAAAGGTAGCATAACTTAAATGATCCATGGGTAGCGAATACCCTTTTATCTGATCAGAAGAAATCTTAATATTCCGAATTTGTGATTGAACAGACTCTAATCTTCTCCCCATCAACCAGAACCACTCCTGAGGGAGATTGTCATTGATCACATAAAAAATAATTTGACTGTTTGTCGCAACAATAGATTTTATAGTTACCTCTAGCTTTTCCATGTAACCATTATCACCAGCAAGTACGATTGCCCTTTGCACTGAATTTTCCCCCTCTTTTTTCTCAATTATCCTTTTATAAAGTAAATAAGAAATTAATAGCATCTATTAAAAGCTTCTTAGTGATATACCCCTCTTTAAGGAGAAAAGCAAAGCCTTGAGCCCTACTACTAATTTCTTGATAGGATTCTGGAGCCATATTTTGAACCAATTGATTAGCTTCTTCCAAACTGTTCACAGCAAATCCTAAGCCTCGCTCTTCTATCAGATGACTATTTGATAAGGTGTTGGGCACAATCACAGGAATTCCTGCTGCAAGATAGGTGCTGAGCTTATGTGAAATATTCATTTCGTAGTAGTCAACATTTTCCCCATCGTTATACTGGGTATTCCAGACAAGACCAAAGCCTCCCTTTGAGAGTTCCATCAGGAGTTCTTCATTGCGCTTCCATCCTTCAATCACCAAATTGGCTTCTGGATTGCTCTTTGGCTCATTCGCAAAAACTCGCAAAGGGGTTTCATAAACCCAATTTTGCAACTCTGGAAAACGTGTCAAAGATCCTGCAAAGAAAATCTCTTTTTTAAATACTGGTTGGTTCAAACTGAGGTTATGAGGATGATCCCAAATTTCTTGAATCAAGATTTTTTCCACAGTCAGACCTGCTTCACACAGACGGTTAACCATTTGTTGTGAAGGCGCAATAATGACATCTGCTTGATTGAACATCTCCATATAAGTCGGCATTAGGTAGGCATTATCACGAAACATTAGTGGAATAACGTCATGGATAAATCACTAGTTTAACTCTTAAATCCTTCAGCTTCGCTACAAATTCCGCGTCAAACTCCCAACCATTCCAAGTTGGCGATTGAAAAATCACAATATCACCAAATGAGATACTTGCCATGATCCCATCTAGACGCTTGCTTCTCTCACTCGGACTATCTGTAGAGATATTATAAAAATAGATTCCAATCTCTCGATACCCCAAAGCACGCGCAATATCCGTCACAGCATTCTGAGCTAAGATGACAGTGCTATCCCCTGCCATACCATATAGATTTGTAATATGTACTTTAGTCATGGTTTCCCTTCTTTATTTTTCTGACATTCGAAAAATCATCTTCAACTCTTCTTTTGTTGCTAGCATTGGATGCATCTTTTGCTTATCATAAGCTGATTGATATCTTTTAGGATCTTCCAGCTGAGATAGTTCTTCGAGCAAGTCTGTAATTGCATCTTTTTGAAACAGGTGATCTTTTATGTAGAGATCCGGTCGGTGACAAGTTGCCTCAAATGCATACAAAATCATACCTTTTTTAAGAGCAGCCCGATTTCCGTCTAAAATTTCATCCGCATATGCGATATCCAGGTAAATACGGCATTTATTTAATAGCCGATCATAATTCTCACCTGAAATCCCTGGATAAAGGTGAACATTCGGATAATCATTGAGACGTACTAATCGTTCCCCCATCTCTGTCAAGGCTGCAATATGAAACTGAAAATGAGGAAGAGCGGTCACAAGAACTTCAATCTGTTCGATTTCTTGAGTGTTTGTCAAAATGAGAACCTGTGGCTGAAATTCCTTCAAATCTCCCAAATAGGTAGGGAAAAATACTAGCGAATGATGCGACATGTCAGTGTTAGGCTCACGAATGAACACTTTTACACCCTCGTCCAATAGAAGAGCAAGTTCTGCTTCAGGAAGAGTTGACCGATCATAGAAGATAATCTGCTCCTTCTCAAGTTTAGGTAAAACCTTCAACAATTCTGGATCAGACAAAAATACTGTTTCAACCTGCAAAAGAACTTCTTGAAGAAGGGCTTTTTTCGCTTCTTCTATCGAGGAAAATCCCCGTTCTAAACCATCGGTCGTTTGATAGAGCGCACGATCATGTTGATGGAATAAATAGAGTTTCCCCATTTTATCATTCATATAAACACATAGATGACATTCATTTGCACTCCAAACTTCTTTCATAAAGAGGCTACCAGAAAGATCATAATAATCACAAGTAGAACAATTGTCATCTGAATTATACCACTCTACTTTTTTGACCCTTTGAGGGTAATCCTGATAACAGTCTATTCTCCCCCTCCTCACTCCATCAGCAACAATATCCCCATTCGCATACACTTCCCAAAACGGGGGTAACGAAAGACCAGTCATATGCAGAGGTGAATTTACTTTTCGATTAGAAAAAATAAAATCCAGAATATTTTCTATCTGTAGAGGCTGGATGGGTATTCCAATTTGTTCTAGGTCATCTCTCAGCCTCTCATCATCTGAAGTCCATTCATTTACCAGATAATACATCGTAATTTTTTCCCCTATTCGTCAAAAACTCTCTCCATTGTCCAATAATTTGATCTGTCATATATCGTTCAGCCAATTTATAAGAACCTTCTCGTAGAAAATTTAAGTTTCCAAAAGCCTTCTGCATACTTCTCTTCAAGTCAGCAACCACTTCTTCATGTGATTGATTTACAAAGGGAACGAGAAAACCATTTCGATCATTTTTAATAAAAGTGGGATTCCCATAGGGAACGTCTGTTCCCACCATAACAAGGCCAGACCCTATCGCCTCTAGTAAAGTTAACCCAAACGTTTCCCACTCGGAAGTGGCCAAATAAAGTTCATATGCCTTAAAACGAGTTTGAAGGTCTTGGTGCCCCTTGAGATGAATATAACTTTGAGCATTTAACTGCTTAATTTTTTCTTCTATTTCTTGCCAAAGCATACCTTGACCATAAATGTCCAATGTAACCTCTGGGATTTTTTCATGCAAGGCCACTACAGCATCAATCGCTAGGTCCAATCTCTTTCTCCGTTCAAACCGTGCTGCAATCATCAGGCTATAAGGCTTGCGATTATCAGAATATTGCAACCTTTCAAGCCCTCCGACTGGCAAGACCGATATAGGCTTAACAGTCGACAGATCCCGTTCTAATTCTTCCTTTTGCGCTTCCGTAGATACAATGATATGGTCGAAATAGTTAGCATACTGAAAAAGAAGGAAATATTCGGAATTGATACAGTCGCCCCAATGGTGTATCGAATGAAGGACACACGATAAGGTTGCTTCTCACTTCATTTTTAAAAGAGTCTGTGTAAAGGGGAGACGCTCTAAACGATCAACAATGATATGGTCTTTTGCCGAGAACTGTAAGGTGCCGATCGCTTGGCTCAAAAGCTCCGACTCATTATAAAACCAATGATCTCCCTGCCGATAGACCGATTCCGTTAGATCACCTGGTGTTTTTTTGATTTCCTCCAAAGCTACAGAACCATCCAAATTATAAAAAAGGCGCTGAAAGACTCTTGCTTCTAAGCCCACATCAGTGGGAACAGCTGTAAAATATTCTGTAAAAAGCTTTACACTCCCGTAATGTTCCCTACGAAGAAGATGACCAGCTACATAATAATCGACATAATCAACATAATTTGACTTAAGAGTATTTCGATGAAAGACAAGTGAAATCCCATTCTCTTCTGGAAATATCAACTCTTGATCTCGTTCAATCGGAGTGGAATGAAGATTCAAACCTTGCTTCATTTCCTCCACACTCATTGTCAAGGTCATATCACGCTGATCTGTTAATAACATATGTGCTAAAACAATTTCATCTTCCGCATATCCCAAAGACAAATAGTAATCCCATTTATATCTAGGAGGAACTTGCGTAAAGATAAAACGTGCTGGACACCCCAGTTTCCTAAAGATTTGTCCCCGGTAAGCCTGGGCAACATCGACACCATTAGGCTCTAATTCTACCATCAGATTAAAAGTGTAAATCATCTCTCCTCCAAGCAAGTTCCAGTTGTACTCTGATAACGATTTTTTCTCTCTCCACAAGTCTAATCAGCCAATGTGGCCAGATAAGATTTAATTTCTTCCACCATCATTTCAGGGTTCTGAGCCGGATAAACATGACTTTCTCCAGACTGGTCCTTGCTAGTATTGTCAAAGGCGTAGATTGGTTTTCCAAGTTTATGAACTTCCTGTGTAATCGACATAATTTCATTAAAATGATTGATATCAAGATAAAAATCTATTTTCTCCAAAACGGTTTCAAAATTATACTGATTAAAACAAGGATAGATTGTCACATTTAGATAACGTTGCAAATCAACCACCTGTGACGCAAAGACCGTATGAGCTAGAATATGGAAATGCACATTGGGCAGGGCTTGAATCAGGTATTCCAAATGTTCCATTTCACAGGCATTTGTGAAAATAGCTGTATGGTAGGGTTCCTGTACGGTTAAAGCTCCTAAATCACGATTTATGATTTCTGTACGCAATAATACATCTGACCAATCCAGAGCATAATAGAACCACCAACGATCACCTAAACGGTTATTAAACACCGCCTGCCAGGGCTTACCAGCCGTATAATGGATAATAGAAACCTTTTTATGCTGTTTTGCTTTGATATACCATTCATCACTTTGAGGAGAAGAAGTAGCCACACTATCCATACCAACCATGAAATTATAGTTCATATCTAATTCTTTCCACTGGCCAATAAAATAACGATTTAAAAGACCTTGATCACCATATTCATATTCATGGTATTGATCTGCTACTTCAAACAGTTGAGTGGAAATGTCATGTTCTCTCCAATACTTATTATTAATCAACATGACTCCTGAATTAAAATTTGTCTGTTGTAAATCGTCTCGAACAGCAGCTAAAGGACAATCTCCAAGGTCCGTCTCAAACAAATCCGTCAAGTTTCCATCTACAACAATATCTGAATCAAGGTATAAAACCCTTTCCTCCTCTACTACCTCAGGAATAAAAAAACGGAAATAAGCTGCATAAGATAAATGAGGCCTTGGAAGATGATACTTTCGTAAGTGGTTATCTGAAATCTTTGCATTGACAATTTGTGAGTTGATTTTCTCCAAACGTTTGTTCATCACACGAAACCATTCCGAAGGAAGGTCATCATTAAAAACGTAAAATTTAATGTTATCATTATGCACACAAACTGACTTAATCGTTGTTTCTACCTTGTCCATGTAGCCATTGTCGGCACCTAACGCTATAACTTTATTCATCTAGCTTACCTTTCTTTTCCAATCTAACTCCAACTTAATCTCATTTATCTTCAAATCCGCCTCAAACATGGAAAATCCCTACTTTGTCCACAATTATCATGATTTGTGATACCAAAAGCATAAGCCAGACTTCCTTTCAGTTTACTGTATCCACAGCAATTCCAAATAATTGTCTCTGAATTTCTTTCACCATCATTTCAGGGTCCTGATGAGAAAATACACTAGCACCCAACTCTGCTCTGTGAACGACATTATCAAAAGCGAAGACCGGTTTTCCCTTTTCAACTGCCCGGTCGACAATAGAATCCACCTGATCCCAATGATTAATATCCAGGTAGATTTCTGATTGATCCAATAAATCCTCTATAATATCATCATGATGGACATTTGTGTATAGTGTTACGTTGTCATACTTTTTAAAGGCTTCTAAGCGATCTGAAACATTGGTCTTGGCTGCAATATGAAACGAAACTTCTGGAAGATTTTCTACCAAATAAGTGAGGTTTTCCAGAGTGTCCGAGGCTGTCAGTGTAAACACATGGTGCTGTAATTGTGGCCGCTCTTTTATGATGAGTTCCTCTTTACTTACAACAATGGAGTTACTTGGAATATCCTTATGAATGACTGCTCCTGCACCAATAATGACGTTGTCACCGATCGTGACTCCCTTAAGAATCACAACATTGGCACCAATCCAACAATTTTTTCCGATCGATATCTTTCCATAATTAAAGGCGATTTTTTCTACGTGATAGTTAGAATATTGATGATTATGATCAAAAATACGAACCCCATCTCCAAACATGGTATCCTTACCAATTTCAATATGATGTTCACAACGAATAGAACAGTGATTATTGAAGAAAACACGATTCCCGAGCTTTAGGGTTGCACCATTACCCACCTCTAGACAAACAAAGGAACGCAAGGTGATATCCTGCCCCAATTCAACGTGAGCCGTAGGGTCAATGGTAATCTGTTGAAAATTACCGTTCAAATGAAAGTCTGCCATCTTAATCTTGCGCCTTTCTCATTTTCCTGATTGCTTCCGCCATTTCTTGCCAATGCTCTCTTGGAAATGTACGTTGGTGGTGTTTCCGAGATTTTAAATCATCAAAAGCAAAAATAGGTTTATCCTCAAATCTGAAACCATCAAGTATTTCTAAAGTCTTCTCTCCTGGATTGATATCAAGTAACAAATCACTTGTTGATACCAATTCCAAATCTAGGCTACGCATATTATTAATACCAGAATAGACTGTTACATTAGGATATGTAATCAATCTCGCTAAGCTATCTGATACAATGACACGGGCAGCAATATTAAAGTGAACTTGAGGAAGAGCTTGAATCAAATCCTCCAAGTGAGGAATTTCAGCAATGCTAGTATAAACTAGACAGGTAAATGGTCTACCTTTAGGATAAAGCGCCCTACTCTGCAATGGAGCCAAGCTAACATTCTCAGCTACATCAGACCAATCCAACTGTGCATAGAACCACCACACATCGCGATAAGTTTGCGCTGCCAGAGGGAAACCATGGTTTTCTATGGGACAGATAATGAATAACTTTGGGATATTCTTGTCCTTCTGGTAATTGATAATCTGTAAAATGGCTATGCAAAACAACATGGTTAAAGTCAAATGGAAGTTCATACCAATTATTTTCAAAGACCATATTCAAGATAGACTGATCGGCTTGATCAACCTTATCATGCCACTCATTAGTCATTTCGATAAGGTGCCTACTCATCTGTTCCTGTCTCCAGTATGCATTATCAATAACTAAAAAGCCTGCATTGAAGATTTCTCGGTGGTAAAAGACACGTCCCCCATAATCTCGGACTGCTGCAACAGGATTTCCCTTTAGATCCATTGTAAATAGATCATCAAGTGACCCCGTCACTACCATATCACAATCCATATAAATTACACGCTCCTCTTTGACAAAATCAGAAATAAAATAGCGTAAAAAAACAGTGTAGGAAATATCTGTGCGATATTGGGAAATCTGTGCACTACTTACTCGACAATTAACAATCTCACTACCAAATCGTGCAAGGTGACGGTTTAGCCCCTTAAACCATTCTTGTGGAAAATCACTGTTAATTATATAAAAACGAATATTGCGATGGTGATAGAGAATAGATTTGATTGTAGTTACCACCTGCTCAACATAAGGATAGTTTGCAGCAAGTACAATTGATCGTTTTTTCTCATTATAGTGCTGTGGTGCTAAACTTAATACCTGATATTTTTCCTTGATTCGACGATAAGCTTCTGTTCCTTCTAAGCCCTGAGATGCTCCATTTGTCAAGCAAGACTCTAACATCATACGATAAACAGTCATATGCTTCTCAAGTGGATAACCCCTGCTAGCTAACAAGGCAAGACGCTCTTCCATAGCATATACCAATGCTGACATCCAATCTTCAGTCCAAGTTCTAGATAAACTTCCTGGTCTTTCTCGGTAAGCATACAACCCCTTGTTGAGGTAGATTACGCGTTCGCTCATTAAATAGGCCTTAAGATTAAAAAAGCCATCCTCTCCAATCTGTCCTTTTGGAAAAAGTAGATCTTCAAAAAGAGTGCGTTTATAAAGTTTCCCCCAAGCTGAAATCAGAGCAAAGCTTTTATTGAACTTGGTTTCATATAGACCCTCAATCAACTGAGCAGGAGAATACACTTGTTCATAATAATCCTCATCAGTAATATAAAAATAAAAAAGACTATCGGCCTCATTAAAGAGATAATAATTGGTAATAGCAATGTCAGCATCATAAGCCTTAAGTTTATCATGAAGCTCTTCAACATAAGTATGTTCTACCCAATCATCCGAATCTACAAAGGTCACATACTCACCCGTTGCTTGACGAATACCGACATTTCTTGTATCAGAAATCCCAGTATTTTCTTTTGCAAAGTAAGATATTCGTGAATCCTTACCAGCATACTCACGGCATATGGCGTCACTTCCATCTGTTGAGCCATCATTTATAATAATAATTTCGAGATTCTGATAGGTTTGTTGAAGGATACTATCTAGACACTGTCTAAGGTATTTTTCAACATTAAATACGGGTACAATTACACTAACTTTTTCTGTCATATTTATTTCTTCTTTTATTATTTATAGCACATTATAGTTGTCCAAGCTTTTACACATACGAAGAACTCTAACAAGAACTTCTATGAGTGAATCAGCAACCAAATAAATGGATACAATATTGAGCCTAGTCATCTTCGGGTAAATATTCTGCAATAAAGGCAGAAATATCCTTACTCATAATTTTATCAAGCCGTTCTGAAATTACATGCTCTGGCCAATCCCACCAAGAAATCTTTTGCATGTTGAATCGGTCATTAGCATCTGCAATACGGTAGCGAATCAACTTGGCTGGGTTCCCTCCAACAATAGCATAGGGGGATACATCCTTAGTAACCACAGATCCTGCAGCTATAACCGCACCGTCACCTATAGTTACACCAGCCATAATCTGGACATTATTCCCAATCCAGACATCATTACCAACCCTAGTAGGAGATTGAAGGGTGTGATCGTCTTCTATATCTAAGGTCTTATCTGAATAAAATCGCTCTAAACTTTTAAATGGATAGGTAGTCACCAATTCCAAATTGTGATTTGCCGTCACAAAATAAACATTCTGACCAATAGAACAGTAATCACCAATAATTACCTTTCCACCATGATCATAGTCAACTAAAAAGGGAATACCATAGGTATGTGGACCAACTGACAATGCTCCATAATCAATCAAAAACCTACTGGTAAACTTCGTCTTAAAATCAAAAAGATCAGATTTCATATCATAGAGACGAAGTTCCAAAGGAATAGAGTGTTGATGCCAACCTTCCCAGTATGAATGTCCCTCTTCCTCATAGCAACAATCAAAAGTAGCAGTTAACTGCCTTTGATTAGAATATAAGCAGATCTGATTATTTTGAAAATCCCAAAAGCGTTCATTATCATGACCAGGACTGTCAATATCTCTAATGCTACCATCAGGTAATAATTGAAAAAAACGTTGATGCTGTCTATCCTTATGCGAAAAAACACAAAATCGGCCTGAAACATTCATCACTTCTATCTTCTCCTCCATGACCTAGGTGATGATAACCTAAGTACACCCAACCATTCACTAGTCAATACTATTCATTATCGGATATTATTATGATATTTTTGTCTTTTTCCAAAAATTATCCTTAGTCTTACTTTCTTTATTAAAAAAACCTTGTAAAGACGCTATCTCTTTTTAGAAAAAATACCATAAAAATTACATATTACACTTATTCTAATTATAACTTATTTTTAGTCAAAGAGCCATTATCTCATTTTAATTTTTAAAACCTTTTATTTCATCTTTTTGAGAGATAAATTGTAAAATATAGTGCAACAAAAAAACTCATAGCCTTTCATTGGTGTAAACTGTAAGTAACCACACAAACAGAACCCGAGGAAAAACTATGAGCTACTCCCATCTTACCATAACCGACCGAATAAAGATAGAAACTTACTTAGAATTATGATATCAATCACAGACCGCGAAAATGTTTAGCTTACAGAACTGCTTGTGAAGCTCTAGAGGATGAGTTTGAGTAAATGTTGCACTTATTCTTGCAATTTATCACTAACTAAAATACTTGTCTAGAAAACTCGATAGCAGCTCGAGAGCTCGGGCTCAATCTCTTCGTTTCGAATGTCATTAAATACATCATCATTTACTAGAATAGATGTTCCTAAACTAGGTGAATAGAATGAATGAGTATTGCTAATATTATTATCTTTTATTGTGTAATGTGTAGTTGTCATAGTATCCTCAATCTAGCCATATTTTGCTTCTTATGGACTTTGTATTGCCATTTTGGTATAATCGTGTTGGTTTTAAACGAAAGCCTCAGAACGCTTCGCAGAGCTTTCTGGGGTGTTTTTGCATATTCATAAGCTAACTAGTATTGCCTATTTTGTATGCTTTGTTTATAAGTCAATAGAAAAGCGAGAGAAATCTTAAAATGTTAAAGGACAATATAAAAAAGCCCGTCTAGATACAGGACTTACTCAAATAGAAGTTGCTGAAAAGTTAGGTGTGGCTCAAGCCCAGTATGCTAGATGGGAGAGTGGAGGAAGAAACCCAAAGGACGAAACTGTAAAGAAATTAGCTGAGATTTTTGATGTTAGTTTTGATAGTTTAAAGGGTATAGATGGTGGCTTGGAGGAAATCGTTGATTTATTGAGGCAATATAAGCTTTTAGATAAACAGAAATATGAACTTGAAAAATGGATAAAAGAATTATTTAGTTGATATTTCTAGTTACAATTCAATAAGGATAATGTATAAATGGGACTTTTAAATAAATTTTTCAAAGAAAAAAATAAAGAACAGTATGTCAACCGTAAATATTATAAAAATTATGCTGAAAAAGTGTATGTTTCGGAAGAAAGAGATTTAAAACAATGGGAGAGTATGATTTCTATGTTTCCAAATATGCTTGTCCAGAAAGATAAAATGGTAAGGGATAAAGATGGTTTATTACCTGGTCATATTTATATGCTTCATTGGCTTAATAAATTTGATAGTAATAGACGAGTACCAGTGTATTTTGAATATGAATATGGCATAGATTTTTTTAAAGAAAAACAATATCTTCAGTTAAAGGGTCTTATCTTTAAAGACAAGCCTACTAAATTAGGTTTATCAAAAATTGAAGAAAATAAAGAGATAATTGATGAAAAAGAAAATCAAAATAAAATAAAACCTTTAGATATGAAAACAGAACTTTCTAGATATCGAAAAGAGGCGAAAGAAGCTAGAGAATATGGAATAGAAATGCATGAGAGTATAGAACAAAGAAAAGGTTTTGTTTATCAGATGAATGGAATCTCTGATTATCAAAATAAGAATTTTGATAGCGCAAAGGAAAAATTACTTAAAGCAATGGAGTTAGGTTTTTATTCTCCTGGAGGTACGGAATACCTTGCTAAAATATATCGCAAAGAGAAAGATTACTTATCAGAAATTAAAATTCTGGAAAATTCTATTTCAAACTTGAAAAATGAAAATGCTATGAAACAATCTCAAAATAACGTATTAAAACTAGAAGAAAGGCTTGCGAAGGCAAAAATTCTCTTAGATAAATCGAGGAAATAGTTATTGAAAGATTAGGCTTTTGTTATATCTATTTGGGATGCTAAACCGATATGAATTTCTCTATTTTATTCAACCGAGTAGATATTACATTGGTAGCTTTTTGGTAGCCAAACAGTCAAAGGATTGGAATTTCATAAAATATATTACAAAAAGAATGTTGATTTATCAGCATTCTTTTTCATTTCAAATGGTTTCTCGTAAATAGTAAAATTGGATAAAAGTTAGTAATTCAAATGGACTCCTGTTATAGGATATATCTTTTGGTTCTCGTTAATTGACAGCAATATAGTTTTTATATTTTACCCCTTATCCACAATTTTAATACGGCTACTACCATCATGCGACTTGATGATGGCCAATTGCTGAGCGATACCTTCTTTCATGTCGTCCACGTGGCTGATGACTCCGACCATTCGATTTTCACCAATTTGTTCTAGGACCGCGATAGCCTTGGTGAGGGCTTCCTTATCTAGTGAACCGAAACCTTCGTCGATGAAGAGAGCTTCAACGACAGCACCCTTGCTGGTATTTTGGACAACTTCTGAGAGGGATAGGGCAATAGCTAGTGCAGCGATAAAGGTTTCACCACCAGACAAGGATTTAACGGAGCGTTCACTACCTGTCAGTTGGTCATAGACGTTGATATCCAAACCGAAGTGATCACGCGCCCTACGACCTTCCTCACTCAAGACAAAGGAATAGCGGTTATCCGTTAAGAGACCGATGTAGTTAGCATTGGCATAGTCCAAGATTTGTTGGAAATACTGACGGATAACGTAGACCTCAAGATTGAGACGACCAGTCAGAGCAGTATTTTCTCCCTTAACCACCTTCACCAAATCACTGAGTTCTTGGTGGGCCTTAAAGGCCTCTTGGTTGCTGTCTTGAAGAGTTTTGGCTGCCTGGTAGGTAGCCGTCGCATCCTTAAGTCCCTTTTCCAGGACAGAGACCTGAGACAATTGTGTATCGTAACTTTCCTGACCGGTTTGGACCTCTTGGGTTAAAGCAGCCAAATCTGGTTTTTCTTGATTTTGCAGAAGCTCTTGGCTCTTACTAATCTGGGTCTGCAATTCTTGTTTAAGGGTTTGGTAACTTGTCAATTGAGCCTGAAGCTTAGGAATAGCTTGCTTGTTCACCTCAAGCAGCCAAAGCTGGATTTGCTCTAGGTCATTGGTGAGGGCCCCTTCAGCCTTAAGACTTTGGTCCAACTCAACCGATAAACGCTTCGTTTCTTGGCTGGTCTTTTCTTTAGACTTGGCTATGCTCTCAAGTTGCCCCTTGATGCCTTGAATATCGGCGTGAAGTTGGTTGTAGGCCTCACCATTTTCCTTGACCTGCTTATTGTAGAGGTCCAACTCCTGCTTCGCAAGGGAAATTCGTTCTTGATAGACCTCTACAGACTCCAGCTCTGGATGAGCTTCCTGCAATTCTTTTAGACGCTCCTTAGCTTGATCGAGAGCTGCCTTGGCCTCTTGATAGCTCTTAGCCAAATCTATCGCTTTTTCTTGGGCTTGCCCTAACTTCTCTTGATAATGGACACGGTCTGCCTCTTCCTTATCATAGCGTTTTTGGAGTTCTTGATAATGCTTCTCAACCTTTCGGAGCATGGCTTGCCCACGGACAGCTTCATAATCCTCTGAAAAGTCAAAATCAAACTGTCCCTTAACTTGCTCTTCGAGTTCTTGATAGTGTTTTTCAAGAGTTAACTTAACTTTAGCCACTTGGTCAAGCAGATCTTGGCGCTTAGTCTCAACTTCACTCAAGGTAGCCTGGCGATTTGACAAGGTAGCGACTTGCTTTTCTTTTTGAGCTTGAAGTTCCTCCACCTGGTCCATGAGATCCTTCAAGGCCACTTCATCAGCCTGTGCCCCATCGACCTTAGGATGATCTAAGGAACCACAGACCATACAAGGCTGTCCATCCTCTAATTCTGCCTGCAACTGAGCAATCATGAGTTGACGGCGTGAAGCCAAAGTCGTTCTTAACTTCTCTTCCAATTCATTTAAGATTTCTTGAGCTTGGTCACTATCCAAAGATAAGGTTTGATGACGTTTTTCCGTCTTTGCCAACTCCTGATTCAAGCCCTCTATTTCTTTTAGATCCTGAGCCAGTTGCTTATCCACACTGTAGCCCACAGACTGGAGGAGTTTTTCAGCCTCATGCAAACTCTCTAAACTAAGACGATTGGCCTCCAAATCTGTCAAAGACTTGTTTAGAGACTCAATCTCTTTCGAAGCCTGCTGATAGGTTTCTTCCAACTGCTTGTGGTTAGCACTTGACTGTTTGATTTTCTCCTGCTCTTGAGCAAGACTCTGGGCATAGATAATAGCCTCTTTCCATACTTCCAGTTCCTCTTCTTTCTGAAGAAAATCCTCAGATTGAGCTGCAAGTGCCTCTTTTTGAGCCTTAACTCCCTCAAAAGCCTGCTCCTTAGCCTTTAATTCCTCCTGAGCAATTTCAAGGTCTTGTTCTAATTGCAACAACTGCTTCTGATACTGCTTCAAGCTACTAATGGTTTCTTGCAAACCTTGGGCAAACTGCAATTCCTCCAGATGCACTTTAGCCTCTGCCTGTTCTTGAGCACCTTCCTCAATTTCCAGACGGTAACGCTCCTTGGCTTGCTCCAATTCTTGGAAAATCTTTGCCAAATCTTGAGCAGTTTGCAAGCTCTTCTGCAGCTTAGCCAAATCTGCATGGGCAACCTTCAAGATGCTTTTTTGCTCTTCAAGATTTTCTTGACGTTGTGCCAAAAGTTCTTCAAGTCGTGCCAATTTTTCAGAAGCTGGGGTTTGGGCTAAGACAGCTAATTCTTCCTCAGACCAAACCTGACTGGCAAAATGGCCATCTAGCTGAGTCTGGCGCTTCTCCATATCCTTGTTGCTCTGACGAAGACGCTCTTCCAGGCTCTTTTGAAAACGGTCAAAAATACCTGTTCCAAAGATTTTCTTCAAAATTTGAGTCTTGGTCTTGGAATCTTCTTTCAAAAAACGGCTGAAATCATTTTGCGGAAGGAGGATAATCTGTTTGAACTGCTCGGCATTGAGACCCAAAATCTGCTCAATCTGGTCACTCACTTCCTTGATTTTATCCCCAAGCTTTTCAATTTCTTGACCACCAATCTTATCTACAATGACTAGAGAAGCCGTCGCTTTTTGCATGGTCGTACCACCACCTCGCTTGGCCCTCTCCTGCTGGAGAACTCGCTCAATGCGATAAAGGTGCTGGCCCTGTTGGAAGTAAAAAGTCACCTTGGTCAAATCATCCTCTGGACCAGCAAAGGTCGACCGCATCTCCTCAACATTACGATCACCACTGGTCGTTGCAAACAAGGCCACCGTCATGGCATCAAAGAGAGTACTCTTACCAGCCCCTGTGTCCCCACCAATCAAAAAAAGGGGAGCATGGTCAAACTGGGTGAAATTGATGACTTCCTTACGATAAGGTCCAAAATTGGTCAATTCTAACTGGACTGGTCTCATTGTCGGCTCCTTCCAATCTCCTCAAAAATACTTTCCACAAGGGCTGTTTGTCTCTCAGACAAGACATCGCCCCCAGTCACTGTCTGGTAAAAATCAGAAACAATTTCCTGTGGAGACTGCATTTCCAAATCTTTTAAGTGCTGATCAACAGTCACGTTTTCTTCCCTGACATCACCCAGACGACTGAAGGTGATTTCCACAATATCTGTCCCATAAATTTCTTCCAGACGGGCACGCACATTGATACCTTCTAATTCCTTACGGCTGGACAGTTGAATATCAAAGGCAAACCAAGCCTTTTGACAAGGCTGTTCCTTATAAAATTCAGGTGATACCAAGGTTTCAAAAGGTTCCTGAAGGGTCACGATTGGCCGTCTGACCTCTAGAGGATGGAAGGTCTGAGACAAGTTACCAGTCGCATCCAATTCAACAATATAAACACCCTTCTCTTCCTTACGTTTGGCTTCTTTGACATTAAAGGCGACCGGACTGCCCGAATATTGCACGCGCTGGGTCGGACTGGCAAAGCGCGTATGGATATGCCCCAAGGCCACATAATCAAAGGCCTTGAAAAGGTCACTGGTCACATTGGTAAGGCCACCTACCGTATTGCTGGTTTCAGACAGCATCAGTTCCCGAAGACTTTGACCATCTTGGTCATCTTTCTTAGAAACCGCAAAATGCGTCACCAAAATATGTGATTTGTCGGGATCAAAGCTTTCTCCATATCCTCAAGAATGTAGGCTAAAGCATCACCAATCCCCTGAATTTCCTTATCCTCATCATCCTTATAATAAATCCTAGCATCAATAGGATCGATAAAGGGAAGAAGAAAAATCTGGCAACCCTCCAACTCAATAGGCTCAAAAGCCTCCTCCAAACGTGTGCTTAAATGAAGCCCCTGAGGTTGAAAAAAGTCTCGGCCAAAATGCAAGCGTTCAGCCCCATCGTGATTACCACTGATAGCATAGACAGGAATCTGCTCCTCCAAGACCAAACGTGCCAAGGTCTTATTAAAAAGCTTGATGGCATCCACAGGCGGCACCGCACGGTCATAGAGATCTCCAGCAATGATGACCCCATCCACCTGTTCGTGAATTGCCAAATCCACTATCTGTTGGAAGGCCCACTCCTGCTCCTCCAGCAAAGACCAGCCATTGAGGGTTCGCCCCACATGCCAATCTGACGTATGTAAAAACTTCATGACAGTCTCCTCATTCGTTTTGTCTTACTCTATTGTACCTTATCACGCTAAATACTGCTTAAAAGATTCACAAACATTTGGAGCTTTCCTGAGTTTTGTCTACAAAGACCCAAAAAAATCTCTCCCGAGCAATTCACTCGAGAGAGATTTTATTTTTGGGAATTTATGAGAGATAAGGTGTGGAAATCTTAGTCTTGGTTTTTACGACGATTCATAGCCGCAAGTCCTGACATAAGTCCCATAACAACAACACCCATTGCTGCGAGGTTGTTATCTGATTCACCTGTTACTGGCAATTGTTCGTCGCCTTCTTTAGCTTTATCAGAACCATCTGCCTTCTTACCATCTTTGTTTCCAGATTTCTTCTTATCTGAACCTTTACCATCTGAAGCGCCATCGGCTGCTGATCCAGAACCTTTAGAACCTTTAGAACCTTTAGATCCGTTTGAGGCCGCTTTTACAGCTTTAGAAGTTGAATTTCCACCATTTCCAGATTGACCATTATTACCATTTGAAGGTGTTGAGCCATCTTCGACCTTACGATAGATATAGGTCACGACTGTTTGACCTTTTGTCATCTTGTCTGTAGATTTACCTTCTTGACGAATCAATTCGTATTTCACACCATTACGGTAGATATAACGGTCACCGTGAACGTTAACTTCAGAACCAACAGAGTTAGTGATAACGAGTGGCATCTTGATTTGGTTGCCATATTCATCACGGTAGATGACAACGATAGTACCAAGGTCTTTGTTAGTTGTCGGTTTAGCGGGTTCTGCGTTAGTTAACTTATAAATAACCTTTGTATCAGCACCAGGGTTGCTTGGTGTCACAGCAGTCTTCTCGGCCTTGTAACCCTTTACTTCAGGAACAAGTGTCATGGCAGCCTTAGTTGGATCGTTAGGATCATTTGTGTAAGTAACTGCTTCAACACCTGGGATTGGATTACCTTTCGTCAACGGCAATAATCTTACCAAATTTAGTGTAAGTAACAGTTTCAACCTTGTTGTCCATAGTGACATCTTGAGAAGCCACACGGCCTTTATCGGCGAAATAACCGTTAACCAATGGTATGATTACGAGGTCGAACTTAGTCTTATCAGCCTTCCATTCACCTGCAGTAAGAATGTCACCTGTTACAGAATCAAGGGTCAATGAACGTTTCCATTGTGCCTTTTGAACACTGTCTGCTGGCAATTTAGCATTTCTGTTCTTGCTTGTATAGTGAACAGTGTAAGTAACATCTTTAAGGTAAGCATCCTTAGCTGGCCATTTTGGACCGTTTGGTTGGTTAGGGTAGATTGGAGTTCCTGGTTCGTGTGCATTGTCTGGATTAAAGTCAAGTGCTACACGTTTGAAGCTTACTGTCCAAGCTTGGTCAACTGTGCTATCCAAGTCAAAGCTTGCACCAGCTGGGTAACCATCTGTCACAAGGGCATAGCCAAGGTCTTGATAGTGTTTGATACGTTCAGCTGTTGAGTAGTTAATCGCTTCGCCAGACTTACCAGCCAAAGCAACTGTTTCAAGGATTGAACCGCTTGTTTCATCACGGTAAGTAACACTTGCTTTTTGATCGTTCTTAACGTAAACAACCTTAGTATCGCTAGACAAGTCACCTGGTGTGGCAGGTACAACCTTAACAGTGTAGCCAGGAATGCTTGGAAGCGTCTTGTCGATGGCAATCATCTTAGTCGCATCATTTGGATCGTTTGTGTAGGCAGTTGTTGATACACCTGGAATTGGATTTCCATTTCATCCACAGCGATAAATTTACCAAAGGCTTTGTATGTCACTGTGTCTGTTGCATTTGGTGCATCTGGAGTAACTGTCTTACCACCTGCTACAGCTTTATCAGCATAGTAACCAGTAACAACCGGAGTCTTAACTGTTCCATAAGTATGAGTCGTTTCAGTCCAAGTTGTTGTATTAGTTGTTGGGTCTTCTTTACCGTTGAAGCTAAAGTCATTTTGAGTGTTAGCAGCTGGTGTCTTCGTATCAGCACCAGTGTAAGTCACTGTTTGACTTGTTGCTTTAGTGACATCTCTAGTGTCTTTTTCAACGATAATGTGGTAACGGTATCCTGGAGCTAGGTATTGACCACCACCATTGGCATCAATTGAAGCATCCAAACCTTGTGAACCGTTAGCAAATTGAACAAGGTCAACGACACGACTTTGGTTACGGTCCCAAGAACGTTCAGAACGGATAGTTGCAACACCGTTGTTATAGTCGTATTGACGTTCTGACTTCAAGACATCTACGTAAGCATTAGCTTTTGATTTGTCAGCAGTTGCATACTTGATGCGGTATCCTGCTGGTACTGGTGGAAGTTCTGTTACACCAGCATCGTAGATTTTATTGTAAGTCTTACCGTTTGCTGTAATTGTTTCAGTTGAGTTATTGATACGGTAGGTTGAAGATCCAGGGATCTTGTTTCCTGCTTCATCAACATAGTCAATAATACCAAGGTTAGCATAGTTGACTTTAACAAAGAAATTACCGTTTTCAATAAAGTCATAAGGTCTCATAACTCCACGGTTATCACGACCGACTTTGAGGTGGTTGATGTAATCAATGTTAACAAAGTATTGTTGACGTTCTGGCAAATAGGCAAGTTTGTAGCCGAGGTTTGTCAAGTCAGGGTTTGTTGAGCCTGCTCCAGCATTTGTCAAAACAGCGACCGCATCAGCTGTTCGAAGGCTACGGTTTGATACTGCAAGACCCATAGCGTTGATGAGATTTTCAGAGTTAAGGCTTGCTTCAGCAGCATTCAATTCACTACTTGTTACAGCCAACTCGCTAGTCGCTACTTTAAGGACGCTATTTACAGCGTTAGTTGTAGACTCTTCACTGGCAGTTTCTGCTGCAGTCGCAACTGAAGCAGCCGCACTTGTTTGTGCTGATACTTGACCAGCAGCTGGAGTTTCTGCTACAGCTGTTGAGCTAAGAGCTTGTGCACTAGTAGCTACAGATGAAACATTTGCTACTGCAGATTCAGAGCTCGCTTGCGATGCAGCCTGAGAAGCTACTTCTGAACTAGCTGCTGTTTGACTAGTTGTTGAAGTTGCTTGGCTGTTTTGAGCTACTGATTGGGGTTGTTCACTAGCCAAGGCCACAGTAGAGACTGAACTTGGTGTGTTTTCTGTTGTTGCTGGAGCTACTGATGCTGTTGTTGGTATTGATTGCTCCACGACGACATCTGGCTCAGCAGTTGTTTCCATACCTGCGGTAGTTGGTGCTACCGTTTCGTCAGCTTGGGCACCCTGTGCATTTGAGAAGATTGAAACTCCCAAAAGGACAGAGGCCACACCAAAGCTATATTTTCTTAATGAAAAACGTTGGCGTTTATTAAACATATCTCTCATAATAATAAATTTCCTCAATATCCAAATTACTTTATATACGATTTCCATTTTATACTATAATTATTAAATTGTCAAATATATACTAATAATCGTGTAAAAGTTTAACTTTTATTAAAAAACATTAATTTAAAACTTTTATCTAAATCCTTTGAAACATCAAATCGTTCGTACTTTTGTTTAGCACAATCCCCTATTTTGTCAGTTCTATAATTTTCAAAATACTTTTATATCAAACCATCTTTTATTAAAAACATTCGTCACTCTAACCTTATTTTTTAGTTATAGTGATATTTATTAAAATTCAAAATTCTCTCCCTTCAAAAGGAATTTTTTTAATGGCTTAACTCACATCTTTCTCAATCCCTTGCCAACACTGACCTAAAGGCTCCTACCACCCGCATTCCCGACAGTATCAAAAACCCCTTTGGCATTTACCAAAAGGGTTTCTTTCATCTATTACTTGAAAATAGAACTTGTGAAACTATCTGTCTCTTGTAGGAGTTTCTTATAGACAGCTTCTTTGAGTTTTGTCGTATGGCTTGTTGACACAGATTTATTGCCATTATTATCTGTTTTAAGACTTGCAGCGTCTTTGGCGACTGCCGCTTTAAACAAGGCTAACAAATCATCGTAAGAGCTTACTGATGCGCCATCAATCGTAACTGTCGTCAAACCATGTGACGCTTTTTCTTTGACTTCTTTGAAGTAAGCTTTCTTGAAGTCTTCTAGGGAGTTGAACTGACCATCAGAAATCTTGCTAATGATAAAGTCGTCTCCAAGGGTATCCTTACCAGCCGCTTTTGCTTCTTGTTTATACTTGTTGGTCGCATAACCTAGGAAACCTTTTTCATAGCCGTAGTATCCCCAGAGTCTGAAGGTATTGTGCTTGAAGGACATAGCACCTGGAGAGCCCTCACTGGTATTACCACCATAAATAGCAGACATCATAGGCACATTGACATAGGCAGAAGAAAAGTCCTCCGGTTTATAAACACCATTTCCAGGTCCACGATTGGTCATGAGGTTATTATCCACAAGGTCATCAATAGTGGTCAAACTAATAGCCTTTTCGCTATCACTTAGAGCACGCACCTTGTCGTATTGGTTTTTACTATTGCCTCGTAGCTGTTTATCTACCTTCTTGAACCATGCGTTATTGAGCTCTTGCTTGCCTTGACCAAGGACTGCTTCTCCTTCAAGTGAATCTAGAAGCATAAGGGTATCGTTGTAGCCCTTCATGTAACGGTCGATGGCCTCACGAGAGTTCAACTTGTTTGGATTGGTGTTGTACCACTGGTTACCATCGTTGGCTCTTTCAAAGGTCATGTTAAGGCCTAGGGCACCGTATTCACCTTGGTGACCTTGAGTAGCTGGTGACTGTAGCATACCTTGTGCATAGGCTTCGACATTTGTTCCTTCACGACGACCAAAACCTCCAAAGTAGGCAATACGGTCATTGATATGGGTTGTTTCATGAGTGAAGGCTGATGCACCGTACTCACTAATCATGTTAGACATGACGAAGGTAACCTTGGCACGATTATCATATGGATTGTCGTAGATGGCAGCATAGGCACCAGCCATAGCTCCGTTATCACCGTAGTACTCACCGACTGGTCCATAGATTTCACGGATTGGCGCATAGACTTCCGTACTGTTCTTAAATTGGCCGTAGCGCTCTGGCCAACCTGGCCAACCATGACCCCAGACATAGAAACCTTCCCAGATTGGATTGACAATGTCTTTGAACAATTTGTTTTTGACATTATCTGCGGCCAATCTTTGCCAGAAATCAAGGTAGTTGATTTGACGTTGAGCCGCTAGATCAATCTCAGGTTTCAACTTTTCTAGGGTTGTGTTGTACTTGTTAGCTGTACCATAAGACATGGTGTCATAGGTAGAAATCAGGAACATTTCTGTCTTATCAAGGTTCAACAATGGCAAATCATCTTGCGGTGGAGACCACGACTGAGGTTGTCATAAACACGATACTTGTGCTCACCAACACCTTCATTTTGAGACGCTTTCTCTACAACGTAGACCTTATCCTTAGCGGCATCAATGAACCAATCATTCATATTGTCGATAGTGGTAAAGAGTTTTCGGTTGTAGTTGAGGAAGTCGGTAAGATCACTAGAAAGGGTACTCTTAGCGAGAACTTCACCGAAAGCATCGTAGGTTCTTGAACCACTGATATTATTTTCCTTAGAGCCAATCTCAATCAAACGGTCAAGGACATCCACATTTTTACCATAGAAATCTGGTTTGAAGAGCATGATTTCTTTGATGTTAAGATCATCAAACTTCACACCGTAATAACGATTCAAGTAGGTCAAGCCTAGCAAGAGGGCTGCTTTATTCTTCTCAACCTTGTCAAGAATCATTTGTTGAGCAGCTGGTGATTGGTTAAGCTGGTGATCTTCATTTTGAACCAGCTTAGTCACAAGGTTCGTCAAATTAGCCTTAACAGCCTCAAAGCTTTCTTCCAAGAAGAGGTTCTTGATAGCATTGACCTTATTTGGACCTGTACGACCAAGTTTTTGGTAAATTGGATCAGACTGCAACTCAATCGGTTTTAGGATATCAACGATGCCATTGATAAGGCTTGAGTGGTCTTTCTGAACGATATTTGGAGTGTACTTGATACCCAAATCAGTGACAGTGTACTCCTTAACATTGCTCAACCCTTCTGAACTCTCTGAAAGCTTGAAGTAGTCTTTGCTTCCATCAGCATAATGAACAATAATCTTATTAGCATCGCTTAAGTCTGTAACAAAATTACTGTCATTCATTGGAGTTACTGAGAGCACCTCTTTGGTATTCAAGTTGTGGTCTTTAGCCAGTTTGTTGGCTTGGTAGACAATATAATCCTTATTATAGAATGGCTGGAATTTCTCAATATTCTTGTAAGCCTGTTTGTATGCTGGATTATAGTCTTGAATATTGGCAAAATCTGCTTGACTAGAAACGTTGTTAAGGGTGTTCAACGAGTATGGCTCGCTGACAAATGTATCAGCTGTAATCTTGTAACCTTCAACACGCTTGTCAGCTTCTTCCTTGGTCAAATGTTTGAGTTTTTTAGGACTCTTAGTATCTTTACCAGTGCCATCTTCGGCGGAGCTGTAACCAACTACACCAAAGAGGTCTTTGATATGTGGTCCACCATCTTCGTCATTGACATCATTCGAAGCAAAGATTTCTTGGCCCTTGATAACCTTGGCGTAGGTCACGTTGTCTTGAACAGCACCGTATGGCCAAGTCTTAGCGACAATACCACCGACATTTCGTGTGTTTTTGACATCAAGCACACCCTTGGCTACTGAATTGGTCACCTTGGCCTTAGTTCCTGACTTCCAGCTGTTGAGCATGTAGTAACAAATGGCACCAGCATACTTGCATTGGCATTTTGAGCTGTAATAGTCGCATCGACATAGGCTCTGTTGACGAATCCCATGTAGTTTGAACCAGCAATCCCACCAACTGTCGAGTTATTACCGACAGAGTTAATCTTACCGACAAAGGCGACATTCTCAATTTTGCCATCTTCATCAATCTTATTGACAATACCTGCCACGTCATTGTTACCAGTAACCGAACCAGTCACCTTAACATCTTCAATCAGACCTTTGTTTTTAAGGTTAAATCCAAGTGTCGCGATTTGATTTTGATCAGGGCGATTGATGTCTACATTTTCAAAGTTGATGTTCTTGATAGTTCCGCCATTGATAACATTAAACAATGGATGCTCTAAATCATAGATGGCAAAGCGTTTGTCACCATCACTGAGCAACTTACCAGTAAATTCTGTCGTGATGTATGATTTGCCGTTTGGAACGACGTGACGAGCACTCATGCTTTGACCAAGTCTAAATTCACCTGATGGATTTGCTTGAATGGCATTGACCAACTCAGCAAAATCATAGTAGACATTGGCTTGGCTAGCCTTAGGTTTCTCAATGTAATAGCTATAGGTTTGTGCAAAATGGTTTTGGGCATCACGTTGTACCAAATTGTCCGCTTCTGCAGTTACCTTATAAACCGCCTTGCCATCAACTGTTGTTTCTTCGATGGCTTTCACTGCCAAGTAAGTCGTCTTTTGATCCGCAGAAGTCAGTTTCAAGTAGTAATTCGTGAGATCTTGAGGCACAGCTGTCAGACGAGTCTCATCCACTTCTGTTTGATTGTCATACTTGATCAAATCTGTACGTGCAAAATCTTTAAGCTCAACCTTCTTGAGATCCAGTTGGAGAGTTTGGTCTGCCAAAACCTGACTCTCCTCACCATTGCCACGATCAAAGGTCATGGTTGTTGTAAGAGTATAAGGCTTGTAATAGTCTAAGTTGGTTAGGTCAGCAGTCAAGGTCGTGCTAGGAATATCAAGCGTTTGAACAACCTGTCCATCTTGCTTAAGGACCGCTTTAATAGTCGTGATAGTTGCTGAACCTGGATTAGTCAAGTTGTAGCTAAGTTTAGCACTTCGACCCAAGTCATCCTTGTCAATCTGTGTCAGCGTAAGCACTGGTTTTTCAGATACCTTAGTTCCTTTGCGAACGATACGATCTTGGACAGGCACTAGCACTGTTTCAGTAACAGTTGGTTCTTCAGCAGTCTTGTTTCCCTTATAGGTCTTATAAACCTTGGTGATTTTATTTTGGCCTTTTTGACCTTCTTGGACAACCTGTAAAGTGCCTTTCTCAAGTGTGTCATCTTCTTGGACAATTTCTTTAAATGGAAGCTCTACAATAGATTCTTCGGTCGTTGTGCCATCTAGAGGCTTGCTTCCACGACGGATTTTTCTAGGTTGTGGCACCTCAATAACCTTACCTGACACAATAGTCGGCTCACCAACCTTGACACCATCAATGGTTTGGTAAATTTTCTGGATTTCTTGGCTACCTTTTTTACCCTCTTGCTCGACCACTTCTTCATCCACATACTTGTTATCATCCGTAATCACTTCGATAGGATAATCGATGGCTTGCGTTTCAGTCTCTGTGATACTGCCGACAACTGGGGTATGAACAGGATTCTCAGGTTGAACAAGGGCCTCACCTTCGTGGCCTGATTCTTGTGTTCCTTTGGCACTGGTAGTGTCGCTATTGATTGAACCGGTGTACGCTGGATTGACAGGCTGAACTACAGCTTCACCCTCGTGACCAACTTCCTGGGTGCCATTGGCACTGATTGGTCCTGTATACTCTGGGGCTACGGGTTGAACAAGAGCTTCACCTTCGTGACCTGATTCTTGCGTACCTTTAGCACTGATTGGGCCGGTATATTCTGGGGCGACAGGTTGAACAAGAGCTTCGCCTTCGTGACCTGATTCTTGCGTACCTTTGGCACTGGTAGTGTCGCTATTGATTGAACCGGTGTACGCTGGATTGACAGGCTGAACCACAGCTTCACCTTCGTGACCAACTTCTTGCGTACCATTGGCACTTGTAGTATCGCTACTGATTGAACCGGTGTACTCTGGAGTGGCGGGTTGAACTACAGCTTCACCCTCGTGACCAACTTCCTGGGTGCCATTGGCACTGATTGGTCCGGTATACTCTGGGGCTACGGGCTGAACAAGAGCTTCACCTTCGTGACCTGATTCTTGCGTACCATTGGCACTAATTGATCCGGTATACTCTGGATTAGCAGGTTGAACCACAGCTTCGCCTTCGTGACCTGACTCCTGAGTTCCCTTTTTCCAACTGATTCCCTCACTATCCTTATCAGCTGTACCCTGATTTACTGTAGTCTCTTCTTTTATTGAAGACTCAAGCCCCTGCAAAGTATTCTCCAAAGGTTGTTCAAGCTCTGGCTTAGCTGAGTAACGCAGATAACCGACATACTCATAACCATCAATTGCAATAACACCTTTAGCTAGGTCCGCCTCGTCTGCAACAGCAAGGGTCTGATTATAGGCCTGCAACTCCTTGTTTTGCAAGGCAAGAACCTCTATTGGCACAAGGAGACTTTGCCCAGCGGCCCCAATCAAGACCAAGCCAATAATCTTTTTACGATGTTTTTTTGAAAAGAGCAACACAGCCATGGTCGCCGTTGCTAGTCCTAAACCTGACGCTACCCAGTCAGAACTTCCTGTCTGAGGAAGACTAGTTTGCGTAGCACCCTTACGTTTGTAGACCAAATAAAAAGTATCTTCATTCTGGTAGTCCTCAGGAATAGCATGGACCACTTGCTGTTGCTCTTCAGCTGTTAATTCATTTTCAGCGACATAGGCCATGTGTACCGTTGCATCCTTAGTAACCTGATCTGCAGAGACTGGTTTAGACACGAAAAAACCACCTGCTAACAAGAATGTCCCGATAGCAACTGGTCCTACACCTACCGACAACTTACGAATGCCGTATTTTGTCACTTTTTCAAAAACATGATTTGCTTGTTTCATTCAAAATCTTCCTATAAGTTAATCCTTGTACCCCAAATGGGCGTCAAAAACAAAGACATTATTGAAAAAATACGCACTCTATACATTTATTAACCTTCTTCCAAAGTCTATCGTATCTTTTTTTTAATCATTAAGCAAGTATTTTCTCTAATTTTTAATCAATATAAAAAACGAGTTGTGATTTGCAGCTAGGACTTCATGACAACCAATAAACCTTTTCACATAAGTATTTTAGTACATATCAATATTTATAATAATCTTTTCCTGAAATTTAAACCACTGATCTGTTTTGCATAAAATAAATCCTAAAATCTCTATTACTTAACCTTATATCTAATATTTTAATAAAACACCAAATCATCTTTAAGATAGATACAAAAGAGACCCACCCCTATCGGGATGAGTCTCTTTTTCGAAAACTGAAATAGTCTAACTAACTATATTGAGGGATTTAACCTATGAACTATCTTAGTCTTCTTTTTTGCGTTTTCCTGCCAAACCTAGTCCAGCTGCCGCAAGGATTCCTCCGAGAGCCATAGTTGCCATAGACGCATCATCACCTGTTTCAGGAAGTGCTGGTCCTTTAGGAGCTTCTGGTGTAGTTGGTGGTGTCACTGGTGGAACCACTGGAGTTGGAGGAGTCGGTGGTGTTGGAGGCGTAGTTGGTGGTGTAGTTGGTGGTGTGTTTGGTGGAGTTGTTGGTGGTGTATTTGGTGGGATAACAGTGTTGTTGAACTCAGTATCTTCTGGCAATTGAGAAATCGCTGTCAAGACTTTACCATCTTTAGTTACAGAAACAACAACTGTGGCTACCATCTTATCATAAGTAACAGTTGCATCGTTACCTTTTACTTCTTCTACTGTATAGACGTGATTACCTTCTTCACCACGTTTGTACTCAAGGGCAGAGAACTTGATCTTACCATTAGCATCATTGCTTACAGTTTCGATAACATTACCCTTGCTATCTTTAAGTACAAAGCTAAACTCACCAGCTTAAGTTGACGACCTTCAAGTTTCTTAGTGAATTCAAACTCAACCTTGGTTGGGATATTGACTACACGTTTTTCTGTTGGTTTTTCTGGTTTTTCAACAGATTTCTTAGTTGGGTCGTATTGGTGAACGATTTGTGACGCAGTATTTTCGATATCTACACCATCTTTGGCAGTGCCTTTGATAGTTGCAGGAATATCGAACTTGTAGTAGCGTCCGAATGCCAATTTGGCAGTATCAATCACTTGTGTATTTTCTGCATCACCAAGTGACTTAGTAAGGTCAGACTTAGATGTTGCAGTGATTACACCGTTTTCAACCTTGATATCAAACTTAGCTGTCACATCTTCCCCTGTTACAGAGTCGTATGCTTTAATATCTGCAACATTAATGTTCAAGTTTTCGCTGTCATATTTATCTGTAACACCAACAGATTGGATATTGTGAGCGTCAGTGAAGTTGTTTGTGTCAAGCCATACTTGGTAGACAAACTTATCACCTTTCTTGAGTGTCTTAGTATTGATATTTTCAGCTTCGTTGTTAGCTGTGCTGTCAGCGTAAGGATCCTTGTTAGTATCGCCTACTTTATCTTTCAACTCAGCATCATCGTCAACAAGTTTCATACCAGTGATATCGAATTTCTCTTTAGAAACAACGTATTTCTCTGGTTGGAACTTAGGTTTTTCTGGTGGACGAACAGTATTGTTGAATTCTTTATCAGCTGGGTCAGTAACCTTAGTGATAAGAGCTTTCGCTTTACCATCGTGTGATACTTCAACAGTGACAAGAGCTTTCATACCGTCGTATTGAACTGTGCTGTCAGTACCTTTAACTTCTTCTACTGTGTACTTGTAAGTACCTTCTTGGCCTTTCTTGTACTCAATAGCTTTGAACTTAACGTTACCTTTGGCATCGTTCTTAACAGTTTCGATTTCTTTACCTGTAGAATCCTTAAGTACGAATGTGAATTCGTTCGCTTTAAGTTCACGGCCTTCCAAACGCTTAGTGAAGTTAAACTCTACTGAAACTGGAACACTGTTAACACGTTTTTCAGTTGGTACGTTTGGTTTTTCAACTTTCTTAGTTGTTGGGTTGTAGTAGTTAACAACTTGAGTAGCTGTATTTTCGATATCCACACCAGCTTTGATATCTTTCTTAACAGTTGCAGGAATATCAAATTTATAGTAACGACCAAACTCGAACTTAGTAGTGTCAATGACTTGAGTGTTTTCTGCATCGCCAAGTGACTTAGTGAAGCCATCTTTAAGGTTAGCTGTAATCACACCGTTAGCAAGTGAGATGTCGAATTTATCTGTAACATCTTTACCAGTTACTGAATCGTAAACCTTGATTGCTGATGCATCTACATCCAACTTAGTTTCATCAAAGTCATCTGTGATACCAACAGTTTGGATATGATCCTTGTTGTTAGCGTCAAATTGAGTTGTATCAAGCCATACTTGGTAGTAAAGTGTTTGACCAGGTTTAACTGACTTCGTATTCAAGTTTTCCAATTCGTTGTTTGATGCGTCATCAGCATAAGGGTTTGCATTGGTGTCTGAAACCTTGTTAGCCAATTCTTTATCATCATCAACGAGTTTAGTACCTGTTACATCGAATTTCGCTTCAGAAACAACATATTTTTCTGGTTGGAACTTAGGTTTTTCTGGTGGACGAACCGCATTGTTGAATTCTTTATCCGCAATTTGACCGACAGTTGCTACAAGAGCTTTAGCAGTACCATCATGAGAAACAGTGATTGTTACATTCGCTTTCATAGTATCGTATGTAACAGTTGCGTCTGTTCCTTTAACTTCTTCTACTGTGTACTTGTGAACGCCTTCTTGGCCTTTCTTGTACTCAATAGCTTTGAACTTAACGTTACCTTTGGCATCGTTCTTAACAGTTTCGATGACATTTCCTGCTTCATCCTTCAATTGGAAGCTGAATTCGTTAGCTTTAAGCTCACGACCTTCCAAACGTTTAGTGAAGTTGAATTCTACTTTAACTGGAACGTTAACAACACGTTTTTCTGTTGGTTTATTTGGTTTTTCAACAGACTTAGTTGTTGGGTTGTAGTAATGAACGATTTGAGAAGCTGTGTTTTCAATGTCTACACCACCCTTAACGTCGTCTTTGACTTTACCAACAATATCAAACTTGTAGTAACGTCCAAAGGCAAATTTAGTTGTGTCGATAACTTGAGTGTTTTCTGCATCGCCAAGTGACTTAGTGAAGCCATCTTTGAGGTTGGCTGTAATCACACCGTTTTCAACCTTGATATCGAACTTAGCTGTTACATCATCACCTGTGATGCCATCATATGCTTTAATATCAGCTACATTGATATCAACTTTATCTTCTTCATAGTCATCTGATACACCAACAGTTTGGATATTATTCTTTTCAGTGAATTTAGTAGTATCCAACCATACTTGGTAAACAACTTTTTGTCCAGGATATACGGTCTTAGTATTGATGTTAGCTTTTTCATTATTAGAAGCATCATCAACATAAGGATTTGCATTAGTTTCTGCAACCTTATCTTTCAACTCTTTGTCATCATCAAGAAGAGATACTCCCTTCAAATCGAACTTAGTTTCATTAAGAATGTATTTCTCTGGATTAAATTCTGGTGTTTCTGGTGGACGAACTTTGTTGTTGAACTCTTTATCGTTAGCACTTGAAGCAAATCCGCCTGTTGAAGCGTGGTTAACGACAGTTGTAAGAACTTTGCCTTCCTTAGTAACTTTCACTGTTACAGTTGCTTTCATAGTATCGTATGTGATTGAAGCATCTTTACCAGCTACTTCTTCAACTGTGTAAGTGAATGTCTTACCAAGATCATCTTTATTGAACAAGAGTTTTTCAAACTTGATGTGACCATCTTTATCGTTGGTTACTGTTTGAAGAACTTTGTTGTCTTTGTCTTTCAATACGAAGCTGAACTCACCTGCAGTCAACTCACGTCCTTCAAGTCGTTTAGTATAGTTGAACTCGAGTGGAACTGGAACGTTGTTTTCACGTGTTTGAGTTGGCTTTTCAGGAGTTGTAACTTTTTTATTGAATGGGTTGTATTGGTGAATTGTTTGGTTGGCTGTATTTTCAATATCTACACCGTCGTTAGCATCAATGTCTTTAACAACAGCTGGGATATCAAATTTATAGTAACGACCAAACTCAAATTTAGTTGTGTCGATGACTGGAGTAGCATCTGTTGCACTAATAGCTTTAGTCAAGCCTGCTTTAGACGTACCGTAGAGAACACCATTTTCAACCTTGATGTCGAACTTGTCAGTAACATCAGCACCAGTGATACCATCGTATACCTTGATATCAGCAGCGTTGATGTCAAGCTTATCTTCTTCGTAGTTATCTGTGATACCAACTGTTTGAAGATTGCTTTCTGCTGTGAAGTCACGAGTATCAAGCCATACTTGATAGTAGATCTTTTGACCACGTTTGAGGGTCTTACCATTCAAGTTTTGGATTTCAACTTTATCAGTTGAATCGTCGTCATCAGCAAGTTTGTTACCAATGATGTCGAAGCTTGGTTCTGAAACAACGTATTTCTCTGGTTTGAAGTTAGGAGTTACGTTGTTATCGAAAATTCTGTCGTCTGATTCATAAGAATTTCCACCAACTGTAGCATAAGAGATAACTGTTGATAATTGATTACCTGCTGAAGGTTGAATAACTTTAACAGTAACGTTGACTTTCATATTGTCATAAGTAACTGTTGTATCAGTTCCTTTAACTTCTTCTACAGTGTAGTTAAAGGTCTTACCAAGATCGTCTCTTCCATAATTAATAGTAGAGAAAGTTACTTTGCCTTTAGCATCATTCTGAACAGTTTCAAGAACTTTCCTGCTTCGTCTTTCAAGACAAAGTTAAATTCCTTATCTTTCAATTGACGACCATTAAGTGTCTTACCGAAGATTAACTGAATAGCCATTGGAACATTGTTGACACGCTTCTCAGTTGGTTTCTCTGGTTTTTCGGTCTTCTTAGTAGTTGGGTTGTAGTAGTTAACTACTTGAGCTGCTGTATTTTCAATTTCAGCACCATCGTAAGCACCGTCAGAAACTTTAGCTGGGATGACAAACTTGTAGTAACGTCCAAATTCGAACTTAGTAGTATCGATGATTTGAGTGTTTTCTGCATCGCCAAGTGACTTAGTGAAGCCATCTTTAAGGTTAGCTGTGATTACACCATTAGCAATTGAGATGTTGAATTTATCAGTAACATCTTTACCAGTCTTACCATCGTAAGCCTTGATATCAGCTACCTTAACATCCAATTTAGCTTCATCATAGTTGTCAGTAATACCAACAGTTTGGATGTTATCCTTATTGTTTGCATCAAATTTAGTTGTATCAAGCCATACTTGGTAGTTAATAGTTTCGCCACGTTTCACGGCTTTCGTATTGATGTTTTCTGCTTCGTTGTTATCAGCTTTATCAGCGTATGGGTTCGCATTTGTTTCTGCGTACTTATCTGTCAACTCTGCATCATCATCAAGAAGCTTAGTACCAGTGATATCAAACTTACCGTTACCATCGCTAAGAACATATTTCTCTGGTTGGAACTTAGGCTCTTCTGGAGGAGTCACACGGTTGTTAAATTCTTTGTCCGCAATTGCACCTACAGTTGCGATAAGAACTTTAGCTGTTCCATCGTGTTTAACTGTGACTGTTACATTCGCTTTCATTGTGTCGTATGTAACGGTTGCGTCTGTGCCTTTAACTTCTTCTACTGTGTAGTTGTGTACGCCTTCTTGACCCTTCTTGAATTCGAGAGCTTTGAACTTAACGTTACCAGAAGCATCGTTCTTCACAGTTTCAAGAGTATTACCTTCTGAATCTTTAAGGACGAAGCTGAATTCGTTAGCTTTAAGCTCACGACCTTCCAAACGTTTAGTGAAGTTGAATTCCACTTCAACTGGAACGTTGTTAACACGTTTTTCAGTTGGTTTAGTTGGTTTTTCAACTTTCTTAGTTGTTGGGTTGTAGTAGTTTACAACTTGGGCCGCAGTATTTTCGATATCTACACCTCCTGCAACATCAGCTTTAACTGTTGTTGGGATGTCGAACTTGTAGTAACGTCCAAAGGCGAATTTAGTTGTGTCAATAACTTGAGTGTTTTCCGCATCGCCAAGTGACTTAGTGAAGCCAGCTTTAAGGGTTGCAGTGATCACACCGTTGTTAACTGTGATATTGAATTTATCTGTGACTTCTGCGCCTGTTACTGAATCGTAGGCTTTGATCTTAGTAGCATCAAGATTCAATTTAGTTTCATCGTAGTCATCTGAGATTCCTACTGATTGGATGTTGTCCTTGTTAGCTGCGTCGAATTTAGTTGTATCCAACCATACTTGATAAACCAATTTTTGACCACGTTTAACAGTCTTGGTATTCAAGTTTTCTGCTTCGTTGTTTGAGGCATCGTCCGCATATGGGTTCGCATTGGTATCTGCGTACTTGTCTGCCAACTCTTTATCATCATCAACGAGCTTGTCACCAGTGATATCGTATTTCTCTTCAGAAACAACATATTTCTCTGGTTGGAACTTAGGCTCTTCTGGAGGAGTCACACGGTTGTTAAATTCTTTATCCGCAGGTTCTGTCACGTTTGTGATCAAGGCTTTCGCTGTACCATCATGAGAAACAGTAACGGTTACAACAGCAGCCATTGTATCGTAATCGACAGTTGCGTCTGTACCCTTAACCTCTGTTACAGTGTACTTGTAAGTACCTTCTTGACCCTTCTTGTATTTAAGGGCTGTAACTTTTTCACCAGCTTTATTTGTGTACTCTACTGGAGAGAATTTAATCTTACCAGCTGCATCGTTGGTTGCAGTTGCAATCACAACATTGTCACTGTCTTTCAACTCGAATGTGAATTCGCCAGCTTTAAGGTCACGACCTTCCAATTTCTTAGTGAAGTTGAACTCTACTGAGATTGGAACACTGTTGACACGTTTCAGTTGGTTTTTCAGGTTTTTCAACTTTCTTAGTTGTTGGGTTGTAGTAGTTAACAACTTGAGCTGCTTTGTTTTCGATATCTGCACCAGCTACGACATCGTCTTTCACTGTTGCTGGAATATCAAATTTATAGTAGCGTCCAAAGGCGAATTTAGTTGTGTCGATAACTTGTGTGTTGTCTGCATCGCCAAGTGACTTAGTGAAGCCAGCTTTAAGGTTAGCTGTAAGAACACCGTTGTTATCAGTGATATCGAACTTGTTAGTAACATCTGCACCAGTTACTGAATCGTAAACCTTGATATCTGAAGCATTAACAGTCAATTTATCCTTATCGTAGTTATCTGTGATTCCTACTGTTTGGATATTGTCTTTGTTGGCCGCATCAAATTTAGTTGTATCCAACCAAACTTGGTAGTAAAGTTTAGATCCACGTTCAACTGACTTAGTATTTAAGTTTTCTTCTTCGTTGTTGTTTGTATTATCGACATATGGGTTTGTATTTGTTTCACCATATTTATCTGCCAATTCAGAATCATCATCAACGAGCTTAGTACCAGTGATATCGAATTTCGCTTTAGAAACAACGTATTTCTCTGGTTGGAACTTAGGTTCTTCAGGAGGTGTTACACGGTTGTTAAATTCTTTATCCGCAGCGTCTGTTACGTTGGCAACGATTGCTTTAGCTGTACCATCGTGTGAAACAACAACTTTAACAGTAGCAACCATTGTGTCATATTTGACAGTTGCATCTGTACCAGGAGTTTCTTCTACTGTGTAGTTGTAAGTCTTACCAAGATCATCGCGACCGAATTCAAGGGTCTTGAAGACAATCTTACCAGCAGCGTCATTCTTCACGCGTTCAACTTCAACGCCGTCTTTCTTCAATACGAATTCGAATTCGTTTGCTTGAAGTTCACGACCTTCCAAACGTTTAGTGAAGTTCATTTCCACTGGAACTGGAACGCTGTTAACACGTTTTTGTGTTGGTTTTTTTCAGGTTTTTTTCAACTGTCTTGCTCACTGGGTTGTAAACGTGAACTGTTTGGTTGGCTGTATTTTTCAATATCAGCACCAGCTTTAACAGATTCTTTCACAGTTGCTGGAATATCAAATTTATAGTAACGTCCAAAGGCGAACTTAGTAGTATCGATAACAGGGTTGTTTACTTTATCTTTGATAAATTCATCTTTTGAAGTTGCAGTGATTGTACCGTTTTCAACTTTGATGTCGAATTTAGCAGTCACATCTGCACCAGTTACTGAATCGTAGGCTTTGATATCAGATGCGTTAACGTTCAATTTATCTGCGTCGTATGTATCAGATACACCAACGTATTGGATGTTGTTAGCTTCTGTGAATTTAGTCGTATCAAGCCATACTTGGTATACCAATTTAGAACCACGTTTAACAGTCTTAGTATTCAAGTTTTCTGGTTCGTTGTTTGCAACACCATCAACATATGGATTCGCATTTGTTGCTGTGTACTCGTTACCAGGTACATCATCGTCGTCATCCATCAACTTGTCACCAGTGATGTCGTATTTCTCTTTAGAAACGACAAATTTTTCTGGTTGGAATTCAGGAGTTTCTGGAGGAGTGACTTTGTTGTTGAATTCTTTATCTGCAGTACCGTCAGTAGCGTTACCATTAGCGTCTACACCACCAGTTGATGTAACGTTTGTAACAGTAGTCAATGTGTGACCGTTCTTAGCAACTTCAACTGTCACTGTAGCTTTCATCTTATCGTAAGTCATTCCGAATTCTTTATTTTCAGGAATCACTTCTTCTACAGTGTAAGTGTGTGTACCAACTTTAGTATTGTCGAATGACAATTCTGAGAAGGTTACGTTACCAGCAGCATCATTTAACTGTTTCAACGACGTTACCAGCAGCATCTTTCAATACGAAGCTAAATTCACCAGCTTTAAGTTCACGACCTGCCAATTTCTTAGTGAAGTCAAACTTAGTTACAACTGGAGAAACTACATAGTTGTTGAACTCTGTGTCTTCAGGCATTGTAACAGCAGTACTCAAGAGACCTGTAGCAGCATCTTTAGTAACTTTAACTTTCACTTCTGCGTTCATAGTATCGTAATCGATGTTTGTATCGTTACCAGCTTTTTCACGCACAGTGTAAGTGTGTTCACCTTCAGCACTGTATTCAATAGCATCAAATGTGATTGAACCATCTGCTGCATTTTTCTTAGTTTGAATAACTTTGCCGTTTTCAAGCAATTCAAACTCGAAGGCACCTGCTGTAAGCTCTTTACCTTCAAGACGTTTAGTGAACTTGAATTGAGCTTGAGTAGGAGCTGATGTGAAGGTATTGTTGAATTCTGTATCAGTTGGAAGAGTTGCAACAGCAGTAAGCGCATGACCTGACTTAGTAACCGTAACTGTTACGTTAGCTTTCATTGGGTCATAAGTCATACCTGCTTCAGTTCCTCGAACTTCTTCTACAGTGTACTTATGGTTACCAACTTGAGCATTTGTAAATGTCAAGGCATCAAATTTAACTTTACCGTTGGCATCATTTTGTTTTGTTTGAAGGACTTTACCATCTTTGTCTTTCAATACGAAGCTAAATTCGCCAGCTTTCAAGTTACGACCTGCAAGAGCTTTGCTGAAGTCAAATTGAGCAGTTACAGGAGCTACAACGTGGTTGTTGAAGATCTTGTCATCACTACCAGTTGCTTCACCACCTGTTGAAGTCATTTCAGTCTTAGCAGCCAAAAGACCTGTAGTAGCATCTTTAGTAACCGTTACTTTAACTGCGATAGTCATTTCATCGTAGTCTACATCGGCATTGTTGCCTTTCACTTCTTTAACAGTGTAGTTGTAGACACCTTCATGGTCAAATGACAATTCGCTAAAGTTAATCTTACCGTTAGCTTTGTTGGTTACAGTTTCATTAACATTGTTATCACCAGTCAACGTGAAGCTAAGTCACCTGCGTTCAAAGTACCATTTGAAAGTGATTTATCAAAGTCAAGGTTAACTTTAACCGCACCTGGTGTGAATGTGTTATTGAATTCTGTATCTGCTGGAAGAATGTTAGTTGCTTTAAGAACGTGGCCTTCCTTAGTAACAGTGATTGTTACTTCAGCTTTCATTGTATCGTAAGTCATACCAGCTTCTTTATTATCTGGGATAACTTCTTCTACAGTATACTTGTGAGTACCAACTTGAGTATTATCAAATGTCAAGTCATCAAAGGCAATAACACCATTAGCGCTGTTTTTCTTGGTCTGAAGAACATTACCAGTTGAATCTTTAAGAGCAAATGTAAATTCGCCTTCTTTAAGAGTACGACCTGCAAGAGCCTTACTAAAGTCGAACTTAGTCTTAACTGGAGCTACAACGTAGTTATTGAAAATTTTATCATCTGCACTTGATTTGAATCCACCTTCAGCACTGTATTTAACTGAAGCTTGCAAATCACCAGCAGCATTTTTCTCAGTTACAGTAACTGTCATTGTAACAGTCATTGCATCATAATCGACGTTTGTATCTGAGCCTTTAACCTCAGTAATTGTGTAAGTGTATACTCCAGCTTTGTTAAATGTTAATTTACTAAATGTAGCTTTACCATTTTGGTTAGTTACTGTTTCTTCATATGAAGGAACTGATTTGTTAGCTTGCTCTTCTTTAATCTTAAAGCTAAATTCACCATTAACAAGTGTGCGTCCTTCAAGTTGTTTTTCAACTTCTGGAGTCACTGTTACAGGTTCTGACTTCACATAGTAGTAGACTGTTGGCTTGTATGGCGTCAAAGAGTTGAGCAAGTCAACGTTAGTACCAATACCTCCTACTCCACGCTCTAATTGTGCGTTTGGAGAAAGGTGACCGATATTATCTCCCAAGAATGGTACAAATACTGTCTTATACGGAGTGTAAGAAGCATCTCTTTGGAAATCAAATGGAACGTCCTTACCATTTGGATAGTTCGTTTTTGCCCCTGTTCTTGGATCAGTTACAGTGTGTGCAATCGTTTTAAGTGGTGTTTTCTTAACAACCAACTCTTCTTTGTTATAATCACCTGGTTTAATAGGCTTGGTTTCTGCTAGCAACATATAGCCATCAGTGTTCAATGTACCATCAGAACGTTTGTTTTGTTGTCTTGGATCTAATAAGTAAACACGAATGACAACAGATCCATCTTCTCCAACAATTTCTTTGATACGTTTTATTCCAGCACGATCAGCATCCATAAACTTGGTACCAACTGTATAAGGACGGCTAACATAACCAGTTGTTGAATCTGGAGTAGCTGTTTGATAAAGTTTGTAACCATCAAATTGACGTTCACCAGATGCTGTAAAGTGTTGTCCTTCCATCGCTTTCAGCGTGTAGTTGGCTAATGTTACTTCATTACCATTTGGTACATAATCTTGAACAGTTTTATCTATTTTATTCGCATTAAATGAAGTATTATTTCTATCGACTACTCTATAGTAAGTTGATTTTTGAACAAATAATGGAATTTTAGCATTCGTATCTGTAATAGTACGACCATTATATGCTGGTTCTACAACGTTGATGATATCCGTTGAATTACGCGCAGCATAAACTGCATCATATAAAGCTTGTTCTGTAGGAGTTAGATTGTGTCCTGGAGCAACTAAAGCCTTGATACTTGGACCAACTTCATATCCAAGTTGGATAAACGGTGAATCTGTCTTCCCTGGTCCAGCACCTAAACCTTTATCGTAATCTACTTGCCAAGTTAACTCCCCATTAGAGGCTGCTTTGGTAGTCGTAAATTTTTGAATACCACTAGAAGCTGATACGGTTCTTGTTTCTACTACATTACCAGTGTTCTTGTCAACCAATTCAACAGTAGTATCTGTTGAAGCATCAAATCTCTTGTAAGCACGTGTATAGTAATTTGTATGGTAACGTTTGTTAAAATTAGTAAGATCTACGATACTATAAGTATAGTAGTCACCTTCTTTAGCTTGGTAGCCCGATGGCACTGTTTGAGAACGAACAGTTGCACCATTAGGATCTGTCATGTCTGGAGTAGCTTTTTCACCATCTTTAAGGTGAGTTTCTACAGAGACCGCCTCATAGTTGTGATCTGTCAAAGCACGTGTATTACGACGACGGCTACGACCTGTTGCCAAAGCACCAGCATTTGTGATATCACTAGCAGCACGGTCAAGTGTTGCACTACGGTCTGCAGCAGATCTGACAGAGTAAGTATTTGCTGTAACACGTGGGCTAACACTTGTAGCTTCTGCTGCGGTTTCGGCTGCTTCAGTATTTTCAGATGCTGGAGCAGCTGTTGATGCTGTAGCTGAAGTGTTTGAAGCTGTTCTTGTTGAAGCTGGTGTTTCAACATTGTTGCTGGCTGTAGCTGTTGATGCTACTGTAGCTGGCTTAGTTGCTTCTGAAGTAGCTTTTTCTGTTGGCTTTGCAGCCTCTGAAGCTGGTTTAGAAGCTTCTGGTTTCGCAGTTTCTGTAGCTTGTTTGTCAGTTGCCTCTGCGGCAACCTTATCTGTTGTTGAAGCTTCTGGCGTCAAGTTAAATGTTGACGCAGTTGCCTCAGTTGAAGATACAGCTACAGTAGGATCTGCTTGAGCTGTTGATGCTGTATTCGTCTCAACCAGTTCTGAAGAACTTTCGCCCTCAACTGATGAACCAGGGTTTGATGAAGAAGCATCAGATGCTACGACTTCATCAGCCTGTGCAGTGTGAGCAGCAAAGAGTGCCGTTCCCAACAAGACTGAAGCGACACCAAATGAATATTTACGCAATGAAAAGCGCTGGCGCCTGTTGAAAATGTCTTTCATGTTTAAGTCTCCCTCTAAAAAAATAGTTAGTTATAGATACATGATTATAAGTTAATTCCCCTCATATCCATGATTCTTTTTCATTCTAACATTCTGACAATTTAGAGTCAAGTGATTAAACAATGTTTTTTAAAAAAAGTTTAGTTGTCTGACAATTGTAAGAGTAACGTTGTTTACAAAAAACATAAAAACGTTAGAAACCTTTTATTTATAACATGTTAAGCGTTTTCTAAAATAAGACGACAACCACTGTTTTCTAATATTTCATTATATAAATTACGCTTTTCTAAAATAAATTAACTCGGATTACATTTGTTATTTTCTAATAAAAGCGTCAAAGATTCCAAACCCATCTCATGTTCCATAAATACTTGAATCACCATATATAAACAGAAGTAAGTTCTAAAAATAGTAATTTAAACCTATAATCCGAAAGAAATAATATTATAAAAAAATAAATTAACATCTTATAATATACACTATATTATTCTCACTTTGATCCATAATAATGGCAATATACGCACACAACCTCTCATTTCTTTCCCTTTTACACTCATATAGATATTTTTATCTTTAATGAAAATGGCATATACATCTAGTCCTAACCTTAGAATAACTTTATCCGTCTAAAATAATACTAACATCTTCTTCGTTTAACAGTATTTCTTCATTAACACTAGTAAAATCTTAAAGAAAGTTTGCAACAATCCAACATCCATAATTGCTCTCACCTGTTTAGCATACTAATATTCAACTTAAAAAAGAGTCTCATAAGTTAGGATTAATAGAGAGTGAGTCCTAGTATTTTCTAACTTCAAAAAATCAAAAGATAACAAAACCTGTGAGAAAAATTATGCCTACTAGTATCTTATTCAAATACAAATGAAAGAATAACCAACGATATTACGAAATAATTTCAATACTCAAATAGTACAAGTAATACATTTCTATCTTATAAGAGATCTTTGAGTACCCAATTACAAAACAACTATCAGAAAGTCTCCTCCCTTTCCAATACTGTTAACTAATCGGACTACTAAATGTTATCTTTAATGTCGCTCCCTATTGCTTCTATGAAACTTCTACCTCCCATCATCTTAATTATAAAATGAGTAATGATAGTCTATTGAAAGTTCATATGAGAACTTAAACTTTGATTTTTTTTGATGTTTTTTTCAAATAAAAATGATGGTGTAGCCCCTAGATAAGATGCTTCTATTGTGACTGCAAGATTATCAAATTCACCATAACTAAATAGACAATAGCTCAAAGTCTTTTATCAGCTTCTACCATTACCCACATCATTCATAATATATTTTATTTGAAAGTACTAATCTACTGTCATGAAGAAGTTAATATCAATTTGAATCTGCTCATCTCTTGTGAGAGAAACAATCAGATCACCCTCCTCACACATGTCCATGTAATAAGTTAGCTAATTATAAAAAAGTTCCACAGCCCATAAAGACTTTGGAACTTCTTAATTGACTTCATTATTGGTCACTTACGATATTTTTAAGTGCCGAACAAAAAGAAGCCTGACCTTATTCGGTCAAGCCTCTCTTCTTGAAAACTGAAATAATCTTACTAACTATCTTATTTTTACGCCTATTATTATCTTAGTCTTCTTTTTTTCGTTTTCCTGCCAAACCAAGTCCAGCTGCCGCAAGGAGTCCTCCGAATGCCATTGCTACTACAGACTTGTTCTCACCAGTCTTAGGAAGACCCTGTTCTCTAGATACTTCTGGAGATGTCGGTGGTGTAACTGGTGGTACTACTGGAGTTGGTGGTGTCGGTGGTGTAACCGGTGGCACCACTGGAGTTGGTGGAGTTGGTGGTGTTGGCGGTGTAACCGGTGGTACCACTGGAGTTGGTGGTGTTGGCGGTGTAACTGGTGGCACCACTGGAGTTGGTGGTGTTGGTGGTGTAACTGGTGGCACCACTGGAGTTGGTGGTGTCGGTGGTGTAACTGGTGGCACCACTGGAGTTGGTGGTGTCGGTGGCGTTACAATATTGTTGAACTCAGTATCTTCTGGCAATTTAGAAGTTACTGTCATAACGTTACCACCCTTAGCTACCAAAACAGTAACTTTAGCTACCATCTTATCGTAAGTTACTGTAGTATCATTACCTTTCACTTCTTCAACCGTGTAGAAGTGGATACCTTCTTCACCATGTTTGTACTCAAGTGCTGAGAACTTAATCTTACCGTCAACATCATTGCTTACAGTTTCAATCACTTTACCTTTTCTATCCTTAAGTACAAAGCTAAACTCACCAGCCTTAAGGTCACGACCTTCTAGTTTTTAGTGAATTCAAACGTAACACTAGCTGAAATGTTAACAACACGTTTTTCAGTTGGTTTTTCAGGTGTTTTCACGACCTTCTTAACTGTTGGGTCGTAGTAGTGAACTGTTTGTCCCGCTGTGTTTTCAATATCTGAACCAGAAGGTACGTCAAACTCACCTTTTTCATTCTTACTGTCTTTAACAATTGCCGGAATGTCAAACTTATAGTAACGACCAAAGGCAAACTTAGTTGTATCGATAATTTGGGTATTATCTTTATCACCAAGTGACTTAGTGAAGCCATCTTTAAGATTGGCTGTAATCACACCGTTTTCAACCTTGATATCGAACATTGCTGTAACATCTTTACCAGTTTTACCATCGTATGCTTTGATATCTGGTTGGTTAACATTAAGTTTCTTCTCATCGTAGTTATCAGTGATACCAACGGTTTGAATATAATCCTTGTTGTTTGCGTCAAATTTAGTTGTATCAAGCCATACTTGGTAAACCAATTTATCGCCACGTTTCACAGTCTTAGTATTCAAGTTTTCTTTCTCGTTGTTGTCTGTCTTGTCTACGTATGGGTTCGCATTAGTATCCGCATACTTGTCTGCCAACTCTTTATCATCATCAACGAGTTTATCACCAGTAATGTCAAATTTCTCTTGGTTTACAACATATTTCTCTGGTTGGAACTTAGGTTTTTCTGGTGGAACCACCTTGTTGTTGAACTCTTTGTCGTTAGCATCTGTAGCATTTCCACCTGCTGAAGCATGATTAACGACAGTCTTAAGAATTTTACCATCCTTAGTTACTTGTACTGTTACCGTTGCTTTCATAGCATCGTAAGAAATACCAGGTTTATTGTCATTGACTTCTTCTACAGTATAAGTAAATGTCTTACCAAGATCAGCCTTGCTGAACAAGAGTTGTTCAAACTTGATGTGGCCATCTTTATCATTTGATACAGTTTGAAGGACTTTCCATCTTGGTCTTTCAATAAGAAGCTGAACTCACCTGCAGTCAACTCACGTCCTTCAAGTTTCTTAGTATAGTTGAACTCAAGTGGAACTGGAACGTTATTATCACGTGTTTGAGTTGGTTTTTTAGGAGTTGTAACTTGCTTATTGTAAGGGTTGTATTGATGAACAATTTCATTGGCCGTATTACTAAACTCAACACCGTCATTGTCTTTAATATTTTTAACGGTTGCTGGAATATCAAATTTATAGTAACGTCCAAAGGCAAACTTAGTCGTATCAATAACTGGAGTAGAATCAGTTGCACTAATAGGTTTAGTCAAGCTTGGTTTAGAAGTTGCGTAGATGACACCGTTTTTGATTGAAATTTTGAATTTATCAGTAACATCTGTTTCACCATCATAAACCTTGATTGCTGACTCATCAATATCAAGTTTAGCTTCATCATAGTCATCTGTGATTCCTACTGATTGAATATTGCTTTCAGCTGTAAATTCGCGAGTATCAAGCCATACTTGGTAGTAGAATTTCTGACCGCGAGTAAGTGTATGGTGATTCAAGTTTTCAGCTTCAACCTTACCGTTAGGCGCATCATCATCGAGAAGTTTTGTGCCCTTAAGATCAAATTTTTCTTTAGAAACAACATACTTCTCTGGTTTGAAGTTTGGTGTTACGTTATTGTCAAATACTGTATCATCCGCAGTAAAGGCATCTCCACCTTCAGTAGCATAAGAGATAACTGTTGACAACTGATCACCAGAAGAAGGCTGAATAACTTGAACAGTCACGTTAACCTTCATATCATCATAAGTAACACCTGGTTTGTCACCTTTCTCTTCTTCAACAATATAGTTAAATGTTTGACCAATATCAGCTTTTGAATAGTTGATTGTCTTGAAGGTAACTTTACCATCTGCATCATTCTTAGCCTTCTCAAGAATCTTATTAGTTTCTTTATCTTTCAAGACAAAGCTAAATTCATCTGCTTGCAATTTGCGACCATTAAGTGTCTTACCAAAGATTAGCTGAATAGCTGTTGGAATGTTGTTCACACGTTTTTGCGTTGGCTTATCTGGAGTCTCAACTGTATGCGTTCTTGGGTTATAATAATGAACCGTTTGTGTCGCAGTATTTTCGATTTCAGAACCATCGTAAGCATCTTGACTAACTGTAGCAGGTATAACTACTTTGTAGTAACGACCAAATTCAAACTTAGTTGTATCAATAACTTGAGTATTATTTGCATCACCTAGTGACTTCGTAAGCCTGATTTCAAGTTTGCAGTGATAATACCGTTAGTAACAGCAACGTCAAACTTAGATGTCACATCTGCACCAGTCTCACCATCATAAACCTTAATAGTGTTTTTAGTCACAATCAATTTTGATTCATCATAATTGTCTGTGATACCAACAGTTTGGATATTTTCTTTATTGTTAGCACTAAATTGAGTTGTATCAAGCCATACTTGATAGTAGAATTTCTGACCACGTTTAACAGGCTGAGTATTGAGGTTCTCAAAGACTTCTTCCAACTCGCCCTTATCATTACGGACAGTAACTTTTTCATTATTATTAGATTTATCTGCGTAAGGATTAATCTTAGTATCGCTGTATTTATCAGCTAACTCAGAATCATCATCCAAAAGTTTCTTACCAGTTAAATCAAAGTCTTTATCTCTAACAACATATTTCTCTGGGTTAAACTTAGGTTCTTCTGGTGGTGTCACACGGTTATCGAACTCTTTGTCTGGTGCGTCTACAACATTCTTCACGATTGCTTTTGCCGTACCATCATGAGAAATTGAAACCCTTACTGTTGCAACCATGCCATCGTAAGACACTGTTGAATCTGTTCCTTTAACTTCTTCCACTGTATAATTGTAAGTCTTGCCAATATCATCCTTACCAAATTCAAGTTTCGTGAAGTTAATCTTAGCGATACCGGTAGTTGCATCAGGAGCATCATTTTTCGCACGTTCTACTTCAACGCCATCTTTCTTAAGAACAAATGTAAATTCATTAGCTTTAAGTTGACGACCATCAAGTTTCTTAGTGAAATTCAACTCAAGTGGAACTGGAACACTGTTCACACGTTTTTCAGTTGGTTTGTTTGGTTTTTCAACTGTGTTGGTTCTTGGGTTGTAGTAGTGAACAATTTGACCAGCTGTATTTTCGATATCTTTTCCTGCTGGGGCATCCGTTTTCACGGTTGTCACAATATCAAATTTATAGTAACGACCAAATGCAAACTTAGTTGTATCAATGATTTGAGTGTTGTTGGCATCGCCAAGTGATTTCGTAAAGCCAGCTTTAAGGGTCGCTGTAATCACGCCACCAGTGTTTGCGATATCAAACTTAGAAGTAACATCTGCACCTGTCACACTATCGTAAACCTTGATTGAGTTCACATCCAATTTAGCTTCATCATAGTTATCTGTGATGCCGACTGTTTGAATATTTTCAGTGTTGGTTGCGCTAAATTGTGTTGTATCCAACCATACTTGGTAAACCAATTTAGATCCTGGTTTCACTGTCTTCGTATTCAAGTTTTCTGGTTCATTGTTGGCTGTACCATCCGCATATGGGTTGGCGTTTGTATCACCATACTTGTCTGCCAATTCAGAATCATCGTCAACCAACTTGTCGCCTGTGATATCGAATTTTTCTGTAGAAACAACGTATTTTTCTGGATTGAACTTAGGTTCTTCAGGTGGTTTCACCTTATTGTTAAACTCTTTATCTGGTGCGTCTACAACATTCTTCACGATTGCTTTCGCTGTACCATCATGAGAGATTGAAACCCTTACAGTCGCAACCATTGTATCGTATGTCACCGTTGCGTCTGAACCTGTAACTTCGTGTACAGTGTAGTTGTAAGTCTTACCTAGATCATCGTTACCAAACTCAAGTTTCTTGAAGTTGATTTTACCAGCTGCGTCGTTCTTCACACGTTCGACTTCAACGCCGTCTTTTTCAAGAACAAATTCAAATTCGTTAGCTTTAAGTTGACGACCAGCAAGAGCTTTCGTGAATTTCAACTCAAGTGGAACTGGAACGCTGTTTACACGTTTTTGAGTTGGTTTTTCTGGTTTCTCAACCTTGTTTGTTCTTGGGTTGTAGTAGTGAACAATTTGACCAGCTGTATTTTCGATATCTTTTCCTGCTGGGGCATCCGTTTTCACGGTTGTCACAATATCAAATTTATAGTAACGGCCAAACGCAAACTTAGTTGTATCAATAATTTGAGTGTTGTTGGCATCTCCTAGTGATTTCGTGAAGCCAGCTTTAAGGGTCGCTGTGATCACGCCACCAGTATTTGCAATATCAAACTTAGAAGTAACATCTGCACCAGTCACACTATCGTAAACCTTGATTGAGTTCACATTCAACTTGGCTTCATCATAGTTATCTGTGATGCCGACTGTTTGAATATTCTCAGTGTTAGTTGCGCTAAATTGTTTTGTATCCAACCATACTTGGTAAACCAATTTAGAGCCTGGTTTCACTGTCTTCGTATTCAAGTTTTCTGGTTCATTGTTAGCTGTACCATCCGCATATGGGTTGACTTTTGTATCACCATACTTGTCTGCCAATTCAGAATCATCATCAAGCAATTTGTCACCTGTGATATCGAATTTTTCTTTAGAAACAACGTATTTTTCTGGGTTGAACTTAGGTTCTTCAGGTGGTTTCACCGTATTGTTAAACTCTTTATCTGGTGCATCTTGGTCCAAGTGTGCAACGATAGCTTTAGCCGTACCATCTTTTTGGATAGTGACTGTAATCGTCGCAACCATGGTATCGTATGTCACCGTTGCATCTGAACCCGCAACTTCATTTACTGTATAAGTATAAGTTTTTCCAAGATCAGCATGGGTGAACTGAAGTGCTTTAAAGTTAATCTTGGCAACACCATTGGCATTTGGTGCATCATTTTGGGCATCAGCAACCTTAACGCCATCTTTTCGGAGTTCAAAAGTAAATTCATTAGCCTGAAGCTGACGACCATCAAGTCTCTTAGTGAAGTTAAGAGGAAGTGAAATTGGAAGATTTACGACACGTTTTTGTGTTGGTTTTTCTGGCTTAGTGATATCTCTTTTTGTCGGATCGTACTGGTGAACAATTTGATTTGCCGTATTTTCGATATCCACACCATCTGGAGTCGTTGTCTTAACAGTGGCAGGAATATCAAATTTGTAGTAACGGCCAAACTCGAACTTAGTTGTGTCGATAACTTTATCTTTGATAAACTCGTCTTTAGAAGTTGCAGTGATTTCTCCGTTGTTTACTGTGATGACAAACTTAGAGGTTACATCTGTACCCGTTACTGAATCGTAAGCTTTGATATCTGCAGCATTGATCTTTAGTTTGTCAGCTTCATATTTATCTGTAATACCAACAGCTTGAATATTGTCACTTGCTTTTAATTTTGTTGTATCCAACCATACTTGGTAAACAATCTCATCGCCCTTCTTAACTGTCTTGGTATTCAAGTTTTCAGGCTCATTGTTGTTTGTCTTGTCTACGTATGGATCCGCATTTGTTTCAGTGTATTCATTTGTCAACTCATTGTCGTCATCCATCAACTTGTTACCAGTGATGTCAAATTTCTCTTTGTTAACGATGAATTTTTCTGGTTGGAAATCTGGCGTTGTTGGAGGAGTCACCGTATTGTTAAACTCTGTATCTCCACCTGGATAAGTTACCGTTGCTTTCAAAGTGTGGTCTGCATTCTTAGAAACAGTCACAGAAACCTCAGCAACCATGTTATCGTAAGTGACACCGAATTCTTTGTTAGCTGGAACTTTCTCAGTCACCTTGTACTTGATGACTTTACCAACTTGAGCATTTTTCACTTCTGGGAGTTGATTAAAGGTAACAACACCATGTTCATCATTGGTTCCAGTAGCAACAACAACTCCGTTTTCATCCTTCATTTCAAATGTAAATTCACCTGCTACAAGTGTACGACCTGCTAAAGCTTTTGTGAAATTAACATTTACCGGTACTGGAGGAACGACAAAGTTGTTGAAGACTCTGTCATTGGCATCTGTTGCTTCACCACCTGATGAAGTCATCACCGTGCTTGCTGACAATAGACCCGTATTGGCATCTTTTGTTACGGTAACCTTCACGTTGATTGTCATCGCATCATAATCAACATCTGTGTTTGTTCCAGCTACTTCTTTTACAGTGTAGTTATAGACACCAGCTTTATCGAATGACAACGTACTAAAGTTAATCTTACCATTAGCTTTATTTGTTACTGTTTCATTAACATTACCGTCACCAGTCAATTTAAAGCTGAAATCACCAGCATTAAGCGTACCATTTGAAAGAGACTTATCGAACTCAAGGTTTACTTTTACTGGGTTCGGTGTGAAGGTATTGTTAAATTCTTTATCTACACCCGTCGTTGGGTTACCATTAGCATCAATACCATTAACTGATGAGTAAGTTGTAGCAGTTGTCAAAGTATGACCTGTCTTAGTAACAGTAACAGCTACTTTCGCTTCCATTTGGTCATAAGACATACCAGCTTCGGCTGTCGTTGGCACAACCTCTTTTACAGTGTAGTTAAAGGTCTTGCTGTCATTTCGCTTTCCTGCAGAATTTGTTCCAAGATCACTAACTTTGTATTTAATGCCCGTGAATTTAATATTGCCGTTCAAATCATTTTTTGCAGTGCCAACCACTGCACCTGCTTCATTCAAAAGATTAAAAAGTAAACTCATTTGCTTTTTAGATTACGACCAGATAATTTCTTTGTGAAATCAAATTCAACGTTTACCGGAGCTACGACAAAGTTGTTGAATTCAGTATCAGTACCGGTTTTTTCTTTTGGATTTGTTGCTGAAACATTAGTGCCTGTTTCTTTTCCTTTGTCATCTTGACCCTTTTCTGAAGTGTACGTAACAGTATATTCATACTCACCCAAGTAGTTGCCAGAAGCGTCTTTCTTTTCTGTAACTGTAACGGTTGCAGTAACGCTCATTTCATCATAGTCAACTTCAGTATCAGAACCAGCTACTTCTGTAATACGATATTTATAGATACCAACTTTGTCTAATTGGATAAGAGATACTTCTTTTTCAGCACCATCAGCTTGTGTTATTTTTTGAGTGAAGGGAATAGAACCATCTTCCTTGTTTGTTACTGTCGCATTAATAGCCGGTCCATCTTTTTCGAGTGGATTAGCAGGATCTGCCGCAACATTTGTTATATTAAAGGAGAAGGCTCCCTTTTTCAATTCAGGTTGTACTGTCGTATTAAGACTCTTTAGGACTTTCTTTAGCTTAAGTTCAATATCAATAGGTTCGTTTTTTACATAATAGTAAACCGTTTCATAGCTAGGTGACAATTTGTTTTCCAAACGGAAAATGTTACCTGAAGCAACTGGAACACCATTAATCGTATAGGACGTATCCGAGCTACCACGGTTTACATAAAACTCACCTGCAGAAGAATAACGTGGACTATATTGAGCAGCCTCAGTAGCACTTACAGGATTTTCTTTAACTTCAACATTATTTTGTGCTACATTCCCAGCCCAGGACATTCGATAGAAAGTGCCATCTGGACGTTTATAAATAAAGTCTGCGCCTGAACCTCTAGCAAACTCTAAGTCACCCTTATAGTTAGTGTTTTGTTTATCTGAGAAAATAGCAAAAGGTTGCCCCTTAACAAGCTTATCTCTATACTCAGGTTTAAGACCTGGATAGCTTGGCGTATTATTATCTCTATTCCAACCAGCATCATCAATGGTAGGGTTCTTACCAAGATCTTCTGGATGGTCAATTTTGTTATTGCTTCCCGGACGAATGACTGTCTCGTAAACTTTTACATATCCATCAGTATTTACGTCTTTAGCAATCTTGTTTAAGCTATCAGACTTAATGGCCCACATTTCGATACGGACGGTACCATCCTCTTTGACAACTTCCTTAATACGTTTAACAGCACCCTCTGCATTGGCGACGTCAAACCAACGTTGACCTACTTGATAAGGCTTTTTAAGCACATCTACAAGTGAGCGAGGATCCGCTGTTTGATAAAGACTGTAACCTTCAAAGCACGAAGGGCTGAGGCATGGAAATCCTGTCCCTCCATAGCAGTTAGAGTAAAGCTACCAAGACTTTCTTCGTTTCCAGTTTCTCTATATGACTGTGTACCAACATCTGGTGTACCATCTTTATTTACAAGTTTATAATCACCCGCAGTAGATGAGTTTTTAATATAGTTCCCATTTGTATCTTGAACAAATTTACCGACAAGACGATTCATATCATAAGTTGATGCATTTTTATCAACAACTTTATAATACGTTGTTTTATGAGTTAGACGTGGAATGTAGTATTGTGGATCCGTGATTGTAGTACCTTCGTTAGCAGGATTAACTACATCATAGATTTGAATAGCCGAACGTTGGCCATCAAAATCAGTAGCACTACCATTGTATTTCCAAGTTGCACGTAGAGCTGGACGGTTTGTCTTATCTGCATCCACAATATTTTCAAAACGGAACTCAATATAGGCCTGCTTAGCCCCAGAAATAGGAGCAAGTGTAGCTTGACCTAAGTTAACAGTACCAGCACCATTGATTTGTTTTGTTTCTTTAACAGTGTTTGTAGCACCATCTACCAACTCAATGGTTACATTTGTAGAGTTGTCGTATGGTTTAGACATACGATAATAGTACTTCGTGTTGTATGCTTTATTGAATCCCATCAAATCAGTAACGAGATAAGTATACTGAGAAGTATTTGGATTCAATTGGTAGTTAATACCAGCTGTAATATGATCATTTGGATCTTTTGGCGTAGGTACAACAAGAGGACGGTTAGTAATCGTTGCTCCGTTAGGATCACTCATAGTTGGTGTCGCTGTTGCTGCACCAGTTGTATGACTTGTTGATTCTGGATTATCAAGCGAACGACGTCTACGACTGCTACGACTACGTACTTCTGTTGCAGTTCCTGCAGCGGACATTGGGTTCGCCGTCAACATTGTTGTCAAGGCTGCTGTATTCGCAGCAGACGTTGGACTTGGTGTTGACGTTGTCAAAGTTGTCGTTGCAGGTTGTGCCACTGATGCCGATGTAGGCTGTGTTGAAGCGACTGGCTGAGTAGCTGTAGGCGCTGATACAGGTTGTGTTGTAGCCGTCGGTTGTGTTGTTGGAGCAACCGGCTGTGCCACTGTAGGTTGTACCGCTGTTGGAGTTACAGCTGATGTGCTAGTTGCACCTGTTGAAGAAGAAGTTGCTGAACCTACAGATGTAGTACCCGCAGCTGTTGGAGTTGAGCTAGCAGTAGCTGCAGCCGTTGCTGTTGTCGCTGGTGCTGTAGCTATAGACGTTGTTTCTGTTGTTGAAGCACTTGCTACTTCAGAAGCTGGTGATACCAAAGCAACTGTTGACGTAGATGTTGCAGAAGCGGATGGGGAAGTCACGCTAGCTGCTGGATTTGATTGGGGTGCTGTTGTCGTAGTATTGACTAAACTACTTGAACTTTCTCCTGCTACTGATGTGCCCGGATTACCCGCCGATACAGTTGGAGTCCCTACTTCATCTGCCTGTGCACTATGAGCAGCAAAAAGTGCTGTTCCTAGCAAGACTGAAGCGACACCAAACGAATATTTACGCAATGAAAAGCGTTGGCGTCTATTAAAAAAGTCTTTCATTAAAAATCTCCCTCTAAAAGATAGTTAGTTATAGGTCACATGATTATAAGTCAGTTTTCTCATAGTCATGATTCACTCCATATTCTAACATTCTGACAATTTACAGTCAAGGTTTTAATCTCACTTTTTTAAAAAAACATTAGTTGTCTGACAATTTTATTGTTTTCACTTCCTGAATTCTATCTAAAATATGTCAAAACTCTTTATTATGGCGTATTTACCAGTTTCTATGAAAATATAAAATTCACTTTCATTTTTAACCTAATCGTCTTGAACATGTTATCATTCTAAACTCCTGAGAAAATAAAACTAGTTTAAATGGCTGATATTCTCATTTATGCTTTAATATTTCTTCTTGTTGAAGCAAAAAATTAACCTATCATATCCGCATGTTAAAAAGTAAGTAAATTTATTTTTTTGTTTTTCAAACACTACAATCATATCTTGACTCATTTGCTAATTAAAGTCCAAGAAGTCTATCAGACAGCAAAAAGTACATCACAAATATTAGACACTAAAAAGATTGGCCATGCTCCAAATTGTTCGAGTCAGCTAGAATGTTCATTTATTCAATGTTTGGATTTTAAAACTGAGATATTTTTTTCGTAGCAAATAACGTTTGTAAGTAACCTTAATCATTAAGTATAGAAAGACTTAGACCTTACTGGTTTGAATAATCTTCAACATCTGCTTTCAGCTAATTTCAAGAGTTAAATTGACTTCAGCTTCTTTATAACTTTATATAAACTTATTTTCTATAATAAGGTAGAACTGTCCTATTTCTCTCATAGCATAGGTGGAGACTGTTGATAAGGTGCATCGACGGTCTAAGAGGGCTTGATTTTTGATTTTCATTTGACAAAATCCGTTAGACAGCGTAAAATCGAGACAAGTAACATTCGGAGGTAAATGGAGACATGAACAACTAAGTCTATTCACAATAAACCCGCTTTATTTGATAGATTGTTTTCATGTCTTTTTTGCGCTCTTTTTCTGTAGAAAACTTGTTGATGGTATCCGCGCTTTTTTGCGTCCACACCATCACTATCTCCTAGAGAGCTTTTTAGCTAGATTCATGACAGTTCTATCTTATAAGGTGGGACTATTTTTTGACCTTTGATATTGTTTGAAGTAAAAACCTACTTCCCATGAAACAATATCTACAAGCACTCAGACCTAGGAGGTCCTATGATACAGATTCAACACCTAACCATAACACATACCAAGGATTTGCGTGAACTCGTTCATGACTTAAATCTAACGATAGCTACAGGCGAAAAAGTCGCCATCATTGGGGAAGAAGGCAATGGAAAATCTAGTCTCCTTGCCCTTCTGGTCAATCCTATAGCACATTTTGACCATCTGTCTTACGAGGGAACTATTAACAAAACAGATAGCCCACAGGTCTATATTCCCCAGCAAATTTCGGATAACTTGCAATCTCTAACCCTTAACGACTACTTCTTTGAGGACACTTATGACCTAGACTATGCTACCCTCTATCGTCTGGCTGATGAACTTCATTTTGATAGTGAGCGTTTTGCTAGCAGTCAGCTTATCTCCACTCTGTCAGGTGGTGAAAAACTCAAAATTCAACTCATCCGAGAATTAGCTCGTCCCCACGACATCATTTTTCTTGATGAGCCCTCAAATGATATGGACTTGACTACTATGACTTGGTTAAAAGACTTCATCAAGCACTCTAATAAACGATCGTCTATATCTCACATGACGAGGACCTATTAAGCAAGACAGCAGATACCATTATCCATCTGGAGCTGCTTAAACGTCGTCTACAGGCAAGGACCAGTGTGGAGCACCTCAACTATGATAACTATAGTCAACAACGCACTGATACCTTCCAACAACAGATGCAGCAAGCCAAAACCGAGAAAAAAGCCTATGACAAAGCCATGGCCAAGCATCGCCGTATCAAACAAAATGTCCAAACCACCCTACGAAATACGCATGACAGCACGCAAGGACGATTGCTTGCTAAAAAGATGAAAGTAGTCCTCTCACAAGAAAAACGCTACGACCGCCTTGCCCAAGATATGACACAGATGCCTGATAAAGAAGACAGTATTGAACTTTTCTTTTCTCATATTGACCCTCTACCTCAGGGGAAATATCTCTTAAATCTGGATGAAAAGCAGGTAAATATCGCTCCCCACCTGACCATTAACCATCTCAAACTTTCTTTGAAAGGTCAGGAAAAAATTGGTATTGTGGGAGATAACGGCTGCGGTAAATCCACTCTCTTACACTATCTCTACCAAAAACTTAGCCAGAAGACCGACCTGACCATTGGCTACATGCCTCAGCGTTATGATGCTATCTTGCCACTGGACTTGTCTCCAATAGCGTTTTTGAGTAAGACTGGCGACAAGTCTGAACGAGAAGTTATAAATTCCCATCTCGCTAACCTTAACTTTAGTCATGATGAAATGAACCATGCAATCTCTGATTTATCTGGAGGACAAAAAGGAAAACTACTCCTACTGCACCTGGTCTTAGAAAGCCCTCAGCTCCTTATCTTAGATGAACCAACCAGAAATTTTTCACCCACCTCACAGCCCCAAGTTCGACAGCTCTTCGAGAACTATCCAGGGGCAATTCTCACGGTATCACATGATGTCAACTACCTCAGACAAGTCTGCCAAAAGCTCTATCGCCTAGACTCACATGGTTTAGAAGAAGTTGAGATTTAAGATCTCAAATCTATCGTTTTTGCAAGAAAAGTCTCAAAAGAAACCTTTTCTTCAGATGCAAAAAAACTCAGGCAAAACCTGAGTTTTTTTAGTCTTAATCAATTTCCAGACCACCAGTATAGAGTCGGTAGTAGGTACCACCTTGTTCCATAAGGCTGTCGTGGTCACCACGTTCAATGATACGTCCGTGATCCATAACCATGATGACGTCAGAATTGACGATGGTTGAAAGACGGTGGGCAATAACGAAAACCGTACGTCCTTCCATAAGACGGTCCATCCCCTCTTGCACCATTTTTTCGGTACGAGAGTCAATAGAGGATGTCGCCTCGTCAAGGATAAGAACCGGTGCATTGGCAAGGGCAGCACGCGCAATGGCGATAAGCTGACGTTGCCCGTTAGACAAGCCTGCACCGTCATCTGTCAGAACAGTGTCATACCCATTATCCAGGTGTTGCACAAAGGAATCCACGTTAGCAATACGGGCAGCTTCAAGAATTTCCTCGCGTGTCGCATCGGAACGGCCATAGGCAATATTTTCAGTGATAGTCCCTGTGAAGAGATGGGTATCTTGAAGCACGATACCAAGCGAGCGACGAAGAGAATCTTTCTCAATCAGCTTGACATCAATACCATCATAAGTAATCACACCAGATTGGATATCGTAGAAACGGTTAATCAAGTTGGTAATCGTCGTCTTACCAGCACCTGTCGCACCGACAAAGGCAACCTTTTGCCCCTTGTCTGCATAGAGATTAACGTCATGAAGGATTTGTTTCTTACCATCGTAAGAGAAATCAACGTCTTGGAAGACCACATTTCCGACCAACTCGACCAATTCGTAGTCGCCATTTGGACGTGGGTGTTTCCAAGCCCAGAGATTGGTTTTCTTGTCTGTCACAACCATTTGACCATCTACCAATTCGTAGTTGACCAAAGTGACCTTACCTTGGTCAACTTCTTCTGGCTCATCCAAGAGGTCAAAGATACGGTCAGCACCTGCAAGTGCCATAAGAACAAAGTTCAGTTGTTGAGAGACCTGAGTAATAGGACCGTTGAAGGAACGGTTCAATTGTAGGAAGGCCATGAGACCACCGATAGTCAAACCACCAACACCATTAAGGGCAAAGAGTCCACCAACCAAGGCGGTCAAAACAAAGGAAACATTTCCTAAGTTCCCAAGAATTGGCATGAGAACATTGGCATAGCGGTTGGCCAAGTAAGAAGATTCAAAGAGTTGCTCGTTAATCTTGTCAAAATCAGCCATGCTTTCTTCTTCGTGAACAAAGGCCTTGACCACTTTTTGACCTGACATCATTTCTTCAATGAAGCCATTTTCAATCCCAAGATTCTTTTGTTGTTCACCAAAGTAACGGCCTGATTTAGCTGATACATTTTTGATGACCATAAACATGATACCTACCATGACTAGGACCACGATAAAGAGAAGAGGACTAACCGTAAGCATGGTTACAGTTACCCCAATCAAGGTAATGGCCGTTTGTAGCAACTGTGGAATAGACTGCTCAACAGCCTGACGGAGGGCATCGATGTCGTTGGTGTAAATAGACATGATGTCACCGTGTTGGTGAGTGTCAAAGTAGCGAACAGGAAGCTTTGCATACGAGCAAAGAGCTGATTACGAAGGGAACGTAGAGAATCTTGCGAAATCGTCGCCATGAGGAGTGATGACACATAGTTGGCAATCACACCAATAAGACAGAAGACCCCCACTGAAGTCAAGAAATGCAAAAGCGGACCAAAGTCATGGCTACCAGATTTGAGCATGGGTTGAACGTATACGTCAACCAAGGACTGAATAGAGGCCGTCAAATTGACCGTTGCCAAGGAAGCAACCACAATAAGGACAAAGGCGATAGAAAGTGAAAGTTTGTAGTCTTGCCACAAAAAGCGTAGAAGACGTGCTAGAGAGCCCCAATTAGCTTTTTTCTTATTCTGCATCTGCTACTCCTTTCCCTTGTGTTTGCATCTTGTAGACGTCACGATAAATGGCATTGTTAGCCACCAATTCATCGTGGGTACCAATAGCATCGATACGGCCATCATCCATAACAACGATACGGTCTGCATCTTGGATGGATGAAATACGTTGACCGATGATAATCTTGGTTGTATCCTTAAGACTTGATGCCAAACCTTGACGAATCAAACTATCTGTCTTGGTATCAACCGCTGATGTTGAATCATCCAGAATCAAGATTTTTGGATTCATGAGGAGGGCACGTGCGATACAAAGACGTTGACGTTGTCCCCCTGAGACATTGGCACCACCACGTTCAATCTTGGTGTCATAGCCATCCTTAAACTCTTGGATAAATTCATCAGCTTGGGCAATCTTACAAGCTTCAATGATTTCCTCATCTGTTGCCTGTTTATTTCCCCAACGCATATTTTCCTTAATGGTTCCTGAGAAAAGGACGTTGGTTTGAAGCACCATGGCAACTTGCTTACGCAAGCTATCCAAATCATAATCCTTAACATCGTGGCCAGCAACCTTAACTTGACCTGCCTCCACATCATAAAGACGAGGAATGAGCTGAACCAAACTTGATTTCCCAGAACCTGTTCCACCAAGGATACCGATAACCTCACCAGACTTAATATCAAGCGAAATATCTTTGAGAACATGGGTCTTGTCACCATTTTCATCAGTATATGAGAAATCTACATGATCAAAGCTGATAGAACCATCTGTGACTTCAGTCAAGCCATTTTCAGGTGAAACAATGGTTGATTCAGTATTAAGCACTTCATTGATACGCTCTACAGAAGCCATAGAGATAGACAACATGACAAAGATCATCATGAACATCATAAGTGAGATTAGGATAGTCATGGTGTAACTGAACATGGAAGTCAATTCACCTGTAGATAGCTTGCCGATAACGATAAGATGAGCACCAAACCAGGAAATCATGAGAAAGGACGCATACATAGACAACATCATGGCTGGGTTAGACATGATAACCACACGAATAGCACGCATGAACATCTTGTAAATGCGGCGTGAAGCTTTCTTGAACTTATCTGTCTCTTCCTGCTCTTTAACGTAGGATTTCACCACACGCATGTTAGTGATATTTCCTTGATACTGTTATTGAGGTTGTCATAAGCCTCAAACACTTGAGTAAAAAGAGGGTATACGATTTTGGTAATAATAGCCAAAACCAGACCAAGGAAGAGTGTCACACCAACGAAAATCCAAGCCATTTCGCCATTAATCAGGAAACTTGCTGCAATGGCAAAAATCAGGTTAAGTGGTGCACGTACACAGATGCGGATAATCATCTGGTAAGAGTTCTGCACGTTGGTAACATCAGTCATCATACGTGTTACCAAACCACCAGCTGAGAACTTATCGATATTTTCAAAAGAGAAGGTTTGAACCTTTTTGAAAATGGCTTGACGTAGATTCTTGGCAAATCCAGCAGAAGCAAAGGCCGCATAGCGTGCCGACTGCATCCCACAGAAAAGCGACAGGAAGGCACAGACCAACATGAGGCCACCATAGAGCCAAATGTTAGACATGTTAGATTGCTGGACACCTTTGTCCAAAAGATTGGCCATGACAAAGGGAATGGAAATCTCAAACATGACTTCTAACGTCATGAAGAGGGACGCTAGGATTGAGGGTTTCTTGTATTCCTTTATCTGGGCGATCAGGGTTTGAAACATAATTACCTCCGTTTTTTATTCTTTATTCTTTTGATATTTTTCTTTTTTGATGCTTTCTTAAGTGATGGCGCACGTCAGCGACCGACTCAGTCGTTCCATGACTAGTTATCGAGCCAAAGTCTCGATAACTCCGATTCCTATAACTGCCTCTGCAGTTATAGGAATATCATCACGGCGAAAGCATCGTTATTGGGCAGAGCGAACTGTTAGTATCTTACTCTGTTTGCAGCAAGACTGAGCAAATTTAGATAACTATTGCCACGGCGAAAAATATCGCCTGTTCTATGCAGAGCGTGTTTCATGCATTGATAGATATACACCAATTTTGTAATCTATCACAGTGAAAGCAACGTTCCTGAGCAGAGCGAACTGTCGAATTGTGAGCAGCTTCAAATAAGTGCAAATAGGTTCAGAATGGTCTCGACCACGGCGAAAAATATCGTCTACTCTAGGCAGAGCAAAGCTTAAAACTAACAGTCTTATGCTTATCATTTATCTATAAAAGAACGGTCATACCCTTTTGAGAGCATACAAAAGCCCCTGAGGGCAGACCCTAGGGATTTTTTCGTTCTCATATATATGTCATTAGTATAGGTTAAATTGAGTAAAATTGCAAGTACAATGTCATTTCACTAACATTTGTAAGCATTTTACGATGTTTGATAAATATCGTTCTAAAACCTGCTCATTTTTCACAAACTTATCATAAATGTTCGTAAATTATAGCCAAACGTAGCAGAAATTTGTTTTCTGTTCCTATTTATAATAGACTAACACTAACATTAGATGAAAAGGTGACTCTATGACTATAAATCAACTGCTTCAAAAGCTGGAGCCTACCAGCCCTATCCTTCAAGCTAACTTTGGAATTGAACGCGAAAGTCTTCGTGTCGATAGACAGGGAAAATTAGCACATACGCCTCACCCTTCTTGCCTAGGAGCTCGAAGTTTCCACCCTTATATTCAAACAGATTTTTGTGAGTTTCAAATGGAGCTCATCACACCAGTTGCTAAATCTACCACTGAGGCTCGTCGTTTTCTTGGAGCCATTACCGATGTAGCCGGACGTTCCATCAGTAAAGATGAACTTCTATGGCCCTTGTCCATGCCACCTCGTATCAAGGCCCAAGAAATCCAAGTTGCCCAACTGGAAAATGAATTCGAACGCCATTATCGTAACTACTTGGCTGAAAAATACGGAACCAAACTTCAAGCTATCTCAGGTATCCACTATAATATGGAACTTGGTAAAGATTTGGTTGATGCCCTATTCAAAGAAAGCGACCAGACTGATATGATTGCTTTCAAGAACGCCCTCTATCTTAAGCTGGCTCAGAACTATTTGCGCTACCGTTGGGTGATTACCTATCTCTTTGGTGCTGCACCTGTTGCTGAGCAAGGTTTCTTCGACCAAGAAGTGCCAGAACCCGTGCGTTCCTTCCGTAACAGTGACCATGGTTATGTCAATAAGGAAGAAATCCAAGTATCCTTTGCAAGCCTAGAAGATTATGTCTCTGCCATCGAAAACTATATCGAACAAGGAGATTTGATTGCGGAGAAAGAATTTTACTCAACTGTTCGTTTCCGCGGACAAAAGGTTAATCGTTCCTTCCTTGACAAGGGAATCACCTATCTGGAATTCCGTAACTTCGACCTCAACCCCTTTGAGCGTATCGGTATTAGCCAAACTACCATGGATACCGTACACCTGCTTCTCCTAGCCTTCCTCTGGATGGATGCCCCTGAAAATGTTGATCAGGCTCTGACTCAAGGTCACGCGTTGAATGAAGAAATTGCCCTCTCACATCCTCTAGAACCTCTACCTTCTGAAGCTGAAACTCAGAACATTACGACAGCTCTGGGCCAACTAGTGCAACATTTTGGGCTTGGCGATTATCATCAAGGTTTGGTCAAGCAAGTTAAAGATGCCTTTGCAGATCCTAGTCAGACACTAGCAGCCCAACTCTTACCTCATATCAAAGACAAGTCCCTTGCTGACTTTGCCCTTGAAAAAGCTCTCGCCTATCATGATTACGACTGGACTGCCCACTATGCTCTTAAGGGTTACGAGGAGATGGAGCTTTCTACTCAGATGTTACTCTTTGATGCCATTCAAAAAGGGATTCATTTTGAGATTTTGGATGAGCAGGATCAGTTCCTTAAACTCTGGCATAAAAATCATGTTGAGTACGTCAAAAATGGTAATATGACCTCGAAAGACAACTACGTGGTACCTCTTGCCATGGCTAATAAAACCGTGACCAAAAAAATCCTGGCTGATGCCGGTTTCCCTGTTCCTGCTGGCGACGAATTTACCAGTCTAGAACAAGGTCTAGCTTATTATCCTCTTATCAAGGACAAGCAAATTGTGGTTAAACCAAAATCAACCAACTTTGGTCTGGGCATTTCCATTTTCCAAGAGCCTGCCAGCCTTGATAACTATAAGAAAGCCCTCGAGATTGCCTTTGCAGAAGATACAGCTGTTCTTGTTGAAGAATTTATCTCAGGAACCGAATACCGTTTCTTTATCTTGGATGGACGTTGTGAGGCTGTCCTCCTTCGTGTCGCTGCCAATGTTGTCGGTGATGGCAAACACACCATTCGTGAATTGGTCGCTCAGAAAAATGCCAATCCATTGCGAGGACGTGATCACCGCTCACCACTTGAAATCATTGCACTAGGAGACATTGAACAACTGATGTTAACGCAACAGGGTTATACCCCTGATGATATTCTCCCAGAAGGGAAAAAGGTCAATCTACGTCGTAACTCAAACATTTCTACGGGTGGTGACTCTATTGATGTCACTGAGACCATGGATTCCTCTTACCAAGAACTAGCTGCAGCTATGGCAACTAGTATGGGCGCTTGGGCTTGTGGGGTTGACCTCATTATTCCAGATGAAACCCAACCTGCTAGCAAAGAAAACCCTCATTGCACCTGCATCGAGCTCAACTTTAACCCTTCTATGTATATGCACACCTACTGTGCTGAAGGACCTGGACAGGCTATCACTTCAAAAATCTTAGACAAGCTTTTTCCAGAAGTTGCCACAAATCAAAACTAAAACTCAAATCTTAGGCGCAAAACAAATCACCTTTATCTTGAGATAAAGGTGATTTTGCTTTATTAACCAAACTCTCCTGCTTCTTCCTCAGGATGAGTTTCCATGTACTGGATGTGTTGTATGTAGGCATCTTGAGCCTGATTGAAGGCTTCCTGATCACTGTAAGGATAATCTATGTAAAAGAGGTCCCGCCAGCCATTCAAGGATTGGCTATTGTAGAAACCTTGAATCTTTGTGGGAAGAAACTCTTTGTTGTAGCTGATCCGCAGCTTGAGTAGAGTCTTATCCTGAAACTGAGTGATGATACTGTTGGAGGTTTCTTGGCCTTCCAGACTAGTCCAAACCTTATTCAGAACAATGTCCTGACTATAGTGATTAGCTTTTATGCGATTTTTGTCCACTGGGAGCTTCTGGGTAGCCTCTAAAAGGTAGGACACCTCTCCTTGAAAATAAGCCTCAATGGTTAAATCCCCAAGACTTGAGCCATATAATAGGCCATCCTTAATAGCAATGTTTGATCCAAAAAGTCTTTGGCCAGACACATCAAAGGACATCCCCTCATCCTGCCCGTAGAGCTTGATGGCATAGGCATCCCTTACACGATAGAAATTTTTAGCGACAAGAACACTATCAAGGGTTTCAGTCTTTTTTGTCCCCACCTTGGGGCTTGTAGGTTTCTTGGTAAAAGCTGTCAAACCCATTAAGCACAAGATGAGAGCGAATATAATCAAGGTAAGCATTGTAGACCTGGAGCCGGTCTTCAGCTTTAACTTGTCTCCATGTTTCAAGGTCTTTCAAGCCTCCTTTTTTAACAATATCAGCATAGCGCCCACCGTTTAAGACATTCTTGGGATTTTTCCACTTCCTAACCATCTTGCGTCTAATCGCATTGTCAGCAGGATGACGAACGTCGAGATAGGTATGGCTATTATTGAGATAGGCTGGTAGGTCAGCATTCAAGCCCTTAGACAGCCCATAGTTAGCAGAATCCGTATCGGCAATGTCAGCGCCAGCTTCAATCTTATAATGCTTAGGATTAGAGTCGATGCTACCGTCTTTCCTTTTCTTGTAGACATTCCACTCAGAAACAAACCTCCCCGTATCCATATTGACAATAAACTCAATAAAACGGGAATTGCTAACTCCATAAGGGCCAATGACACTGGTCTGAGGTAGCTGAATTTTCATGTTCTGCGGATAGGTAAAGTCTCCCAAGCTTCGATTATGGTAGGAAGCACCTGTTGTGTAATCCAGATGAATCTTCTTGTCCTTGCTGTAGGCCAGTAGCTTATCCAAGTCTGTCTTACCCTTGTAGTTGCTCCTAATATAATCCATAGACTGCTTATCAATCCAAGACCTAAAAAGGTGGAGCTTGATACCTAAGTCATCCACCCCAAGCCCTAAATCCGTCTGATAGGTCTCCATAATAGCCTCACGGAAGTAACTGTAAAAAGGACTAGTTGGCTCTAACTTCTTGGAAAATTTATAACCTGACTTCCCTAACTGGAGGAACTGGTACTTGTCCACATAAACCTGCATGTGCTTCATAACCAAATTGAGCTTGTCATGATTAGGGAGTTGAGAAGCTTGGAAAAAGGCCGTATAGGTATCTGAGCCCACTTCCTTACTTTCTTGGTCAATGTCCTGTAAAACCTTGTCTAGCTGGGTCAAGGAAGTCTTTTTCATCTTACTTCTCACCTGAGCCACATAGGCTGGCTTAATGGCCTGATCCCAGTGGTCACGAGCCATAATAGCATCTGCCTTTTGTGAAATCAAGGTCAATCGCTTTTGATAAGACGCGTCCTCCAAGGCCAGCTTTAAAGCCTTTGATGGCGTCGCTTGAACCACAGATAAATCACCGTAGATATCTGCCTTTAGGACAAGATTTACCTGCATATCATAGGAATGATTGATATGGAGAACGAGGTAAATCTTCCCATCTTCCTTCCTAACAGACAAAGCATCGAGTTGATAAGATTGGATAACCCCAGCCTGACTAAGTGCCAGTCTATCTATATTTTCCAAAGAATCCTGATAGATATAGGAAATCTCAGGGTCTTTGACCTTCTTTACCAAAGAGTGATTTCGCTGTCGATTGAAAACCACAAGACCAAGTATGAGGATTACAGCCAGGGCACTTGCCAGATACTGTAAAATTACTTTCTTCATAGTACTTCTATTATAGCATAGGACTCCAAATTAATCTGAAAACGATTGGTAAAGCCTGAAAATAAATGAAAAACAGGCCAACTAAGACCTGCTTAACTAGATTCTTTATAAATCGCTCAAGTGACGATGTTTGATACTAAAATCAAAATAAGCATTTTCCTGAAGTTTGTGGAATATGTCTCTGTAGGCTTTTTCGTCAAAGTGATCGCCACGATAGAGAATCTCAAAGCTCAAACCTTCATATTCCAAGAAGGCATTGGAAGTCTTAAAACCATTACGCTTATAGAAATCCCAACGCGCCACACGTTGCTCAGGATTGTCGTTAGGTTCATCCAAGCGCTCTACTTCCAAGACCATAGAACGCGATGGTCCATAAAAGTCCACCAGTTTATCAATAATCTCACTTCCGTAGCCATGACTCCGCATTTGAGGTACGATGGCAAAGAAACTCACATAAAAAACTTTGGCATTATAGAGAACTGAGGCAAATCCAACAAAATCATCCTCGTCATAAAAGGCAAAGAAATGATAATCATCACGACCATCCAATTGTAAAAACTCACTTAATGGAATACGTTCTTCTTCTGGAAAGGCCTCGTTGTTTAAACGCTCTACCCTATCTAATTCTGGAAACTCTTTGGTAATTAATTGGCTGCGTAAAGCCATAAATTTTCCCCCTTTTTCTGATGCTTATACCTATAGGTCATTATAACATCTTGATAAGTAAGTGCAAGTTTTAAGGGCTTGGATTAAGCTAGGGACAAACTCCTACTGTAACAGACACTCTAAATGCTGCTTATCTGTCTCAGTCATCTCTCTTCTTAAAAAAATAAAAGACAACGACCATTTCTAGTCGCTATCTTTTTTGTGATTCATAAGCTATCGCCTATTTTTTCAATTCCCAAATTTCTTTAGCATACTCTGTAATCGTATCATCCGAAGTGAATTTATGAGATTTAGCAATATTAGCCAAGCTCATACGTGCCCACTTGTCATGATCACGATAAAGTGCATCGATTTTCTCTTGAGCTTCTACATAAGCAGCGAAGTCTTCCAAGAGGAAGTACTCATCGTTGTGGGTGATGAGGGCTTCGTAAATTTCAGTACCTTCAGCTTGAGCATTTGGAATCGTACCGTTAACAAAAGTATCGACGACACGACGAATGACTGTGTTATTTTCATAAACTGCACGAGAGTAGTAATCGTGACGTGCATAGTGTTCATAAACTTCGTCCTTGTCCATACCGAAGATAACAACATTCTCATCGCCTACTTCGTCCTTGATTTCAATGTTGGCACCGTCAAGTGTTGCCAAGGTAATAGCACCAGTCATCATGAATTTCATGTTTGAGGTACCAGATGCTTCTTTAGAAGCCAATGAGATTTGTTCAGAGACATCTGCTGCTGGAATGATAAGTTCCGCAAGGCTGACACGGTAGTTTTCAAGGAAGACCACTTTAAGTTTTCCTTGGAGGCTTTCATCATTGTTAACAAGATTGGCAACTTCGTTGATAAGTTTGATAACAGATTTAGCGAAGTGATAACCAGGGGCAGCTTTGGCACCAAAGATGAATACACGAGGTACCATGTCTTTATCTGGATTATCTTTCAGATCCCAATAAAGTTTGATGATGTGGAGAAGGTTAAGCAATTGACGTTTGTAAGCGTGAAGACGTTTCACTTGAACATCAAAGATAGCATCTGTAGACACTTCTACGCCTGTTGTTTCTTTGATGTAGTCTGCCAAACGTTGTTTAGCAGTCTTCTTAACTTGATAGAACTGGTTCAAGACTTCCTTGTCATCCAAGTAAGTTGTAAGATTTTCAAGCTCATGGATGTCGTTACGCCAACCATCACCAATCACGTCATCAATGGCTGCTGAAAGTTCAGGAGCTGCAATTTGTGTCCAACGACGTTGAACGATACCATTTGTCTTGTTATTGAATTTTTCAGGATAAATAGTATAGAAATCGTGAAGTGTATCTTCTTTAAGAAGTTCGGTATGAAGTTTGGCAACCCCGTTAACTGAGTGACCACCGATGATAGCCAAGTTAGCCATATGAACTTGACCATCCTTAACGATACGAGTACGTTCGATAACATCCGCAGCAATACCACGTCCAGCCATTTCAGCAATGTAACGGTTGTCGATTTCCAAGATGATTTGGTAAACACGTGGAAGGACACGTTTGAAGAGCTGTTGATCCCATTTTTCAAGGGCTTCTTGAAGAATAGTGTGGTTAGTGTAGCTCATAGTCTTAACAGTCGCATTCCAAGCATCTTCCCATGAAAGACCATATTCATCAAGGAGAAGACGCATAAATTCAGCTGGTGCAACCGCAGGGTGGGTATCATTGATGTGAACAGATACTTTTTCGTGGATATCTTTCAATGGCAAGCCCATCTTGAGGTAAGATTTGATGATTGTTTGGAGACCGGCACTTGTCATGAAGTACTCTTGAACCAAACGCAATTTTTTACCTTCAATTGTTGAATCATCTGGATAAAGAATGGCAGTAATATCTTTCACACGACGGCGTGCTTCCAATGTTGGGTAATCCAACTCATATTCTTCAGGAATTTCAACATCCCAAAGGCGAAGATTGTTAATCACACCATTTTTATAACCAATTTGCGGCACATCATAAGGTACGGCACGAAGGACTTGAGCATTCTTATAAGTTGGGACAAAGCGACCATCTTCATTGCTTTCAAGAACCACATCACCAAAGAGTTTCACATAGACAATATCGTGGTCTTTACGTGTTTCCCAAACATTACCTGTAGAACCAAACCAACCATCTGGTAATTCCACCTGGTAACCATCAACAATACGTTGTTTAGATAGTCCATAGCGGTAACGAAGACCGTTACCAAAACCAGGATAACCAGTAGTCGCAAGTGAATCCATGAAGGCAGTAGCCAAACGACCAAGACCACCATTACCAAGTGCCATGTCATGCTCAGCTTCTACAACTTCACGGAAGTCAATATCAAGTTCTGCGAATCCCTCTTTAACAAGGTCAAGAATACCAAGGTTGAGAAGGTTAGTTTCCAACATACGACCTGGAAGAAATTCAATCGAGAAGTAGTAAGCAATTTTTTCTTGATTGTCTGAAAGTGCATGGTTACGTTCAATCCATGTATTTGTGTAATATTTACGGATCAAACCAGCCAAGGCAGTAAAAATCTCCGTTGGTGTGGCCTTAGCAACTTTAATCAACTGCTCTTGATGGAGAGTATCCTTAAAGTCACGGATGAATTGTTCTTTTGTTAAATTTTCGAGTTGCATAGAAATCCTTTCTTACTACTTCCTTATCTTCAATACACTTCTTACAGGTATCTATTCAGATAAGAGGGAATTGGAAATTTTACTCAAACTTCCAAACCTTGCCAGACAAGATTCGAAACAGACATTTCAAAATCTTTATTTACAAAACTGTCAAAACAGTCAGGTTTATTATAACATGATTAGAGTTAGTCTTCTATTCAGATTTTTAGATATCTTCTCTTTCATTGCTTTATCAGCAAGATTGAGAGATGCTATCCTGACTTTTGTCAAGATTATATAGAAGCGTTTTCAAACGCTTTACACGAAGATAACTTTTCCCTTGCGAGAAAAGTTATCTTTACAATTATACTAATTGTTTGTACAAATCAACATATGCCAAACTTGCTGTATCCCATGAGAAGTCACGTGTCATAGCATTGTGCTGGAGTTGTTTCCAAGCATCAGCATTGTTTTCGTAAACATCAAGAGCTTTTTCAAGGGTTTGAACCATCCAGTAACCTGAGAAGTTACCAAATGAGAATCCTGTACCTGAGCCAGTCACAGGGTTGTATGGTTCAACAGTATCACGAAGACCACCAACCTCGCTAACCACTGGCAAGGTACCATAACGCATAGACATCATTTGAGAGAGGCCACATGGTTCAAAGGCTGAAGGCATAAGGAAAATGTCACAACCAGCATAAATTTGTTGAGCCAACTCTAGGTTGAAAGTAATGTTGGCAGACATTTTTTCTGGGTAAGCGTGACCGAACCAAGAGAAAGAATTCTCATAGTCGCTGTAACCAGTACCCAAAAGAACAATCTGAACATCATGTTGCAAGATGTTGTGAAGTTCGTTGACAACCAAATCGAAACCTTTTTGGTCAGTCAAACGTGACACAATACCAATCAATGGAACGTCTTCACGAACTGGGAGACCAACACGTTCTTGAAGAGCTGCCTTGTCTTTGGCTTTACCTGACAAATCATCCACTGAGAAATGATAAGGAATGTGAGCATCTGTTTCTGGATCAAGGAGGTCCGTATCGATACCATTAACAATACCAGACAACTTACCAGATTCCATGCGCATGATTTGATCAAGGCCTTTACCAAATTCAGGTGTTTGGATTTCACCAGCATATGATGGTGAAACTGTTGTGACACGGTCTGCGTAAAGAACAGCTGCTTTCATCCAGTTGAGGCAATCATTCCAACGGAGGGTACCATCAGCATAACGCTCGTAACCAACACCAAAGATTTCCCAAAGCATACCACTGTCAAATTGACCTTGGAACTCAATATTGTGGATAGTGAAGACTGTCTTAATACCTTGGTAAGCTTGAATCCAATGGTATTTTTCCTTAAGAAGGAATGGAATCATGCCTGTGTGGTAGTCATGAGCATGGAGAATATCTGGAATAAAGTCCACTTTTTCCATCAACTCAAGGGCAGCCATTTGGAAGAAGCCGAAACGCTCACCATCGTCCCACTCACCGTATACCGTACCACGGTTGAAATACTGCTCATTATCAATGAAGTAGAAAGTCACACCATCGCGAACGATTTTCTTGATGCCGACATATTGACGACGCCAACCAACATTTGTATAGAAGAAGCCAAGGTCTTCAACCTGATCGCCAAATTTAGCCGAAACCACATCATAATATGGGAGAATTACGGCAACTTCGTGACCATTTTTGACTAGAGATTTAGGAAGAGCACCGATAACGTCACCCAAACCGCCAGTTTTAGCGAAAGGAGCACCCTCTGCTGCTACAAATAAAATTTTCATCGTACAATATCCTCTGTTACAACGCTACCTTTTTTGATGACAACTGGGTTGTTTTCTGTACCTCGAATCGTAACACCTTCAGCAATTTCAACACCTTTATCCACAATAGCGTATTCAACTGTCGCGCCCTTGGCAACTTTAACACGTGGGAAGAGAATTGAATGGCTCACACTAGAACCTTCAGACAAATCAACATTACGTGAAATCACTGAGTTCTCAACTTTTCCTCGTACAATCGAACCAGATGCAAATTGTGAAAGCTTAACTTCTGAAGAGTCTGAATAGTATGTTGGCTCTTCATTTTTAACTTTTGTATAAACTTTTTGGTTTGGTGCAAAAAGTTTATAGAATTTGTGTGATTCCAACATATCCAAGTTAGCATCAAAGTATGCTTTCACTGAGTGGATATTTGAAAGGTAACCAGTGTACTCGTAAGCAAAAGCATTTTCAGCAACTGCCAAATCACGAAGTACATAACGAAGCTTACGTGGTTCTTCTTTAGCTGCTTCTTCTTCCAATTTTGCAATCAAGAATGGTGTATCCACAACAAAGATGTCTGTAGACATATTGTAAGCTTCTTTATCTCCACCCTGGAAGAGCTCATGGCTAAGCACTTTGTCAGATTCATCAATTTCCAAAATGCTGTTTACATCTGAAATGAGTTCTTTAGGAAGTTTTTTGTAGACCACAGTAACTTTTTGTTCTGTTGTATTGTGGAGGTGGAAAACTTGGTTAAGATCAATGTTGACCAAAACATCACTGTTAAGCGCTACCGTTTGGTCTGAACCTGAACGTTTAAGGTAAGTCAAAATTTGACGATAGTATTCTTCATCAACAGTTGAACTTTCAACTGGAGTGTTATAAATACCAAGGTAGTAGTGGCTGAGGAGTGTTGACAAGCCCCACTCACGACCTGAACGAATGTGGTCGAAAACAGAACTGATGTTTTCGTTTTGGAAGATACCAAAGACGCTACGGATACCAGCGTTAGCCAAGTTAGACAATGGGAAGTCGATGAGGCGATATTTTCCACCAAATGGTAGGGTGGCAATAGGACGGTGCTCAGTCAAACCATCCATGTCATGGAATCCTACGGTATTTCCTAGAATTGCAGAATATTTATCAATCTTCATCTTTTGGTACCCCCACTACTTCATTGTATCCTACGACTTGCACTTCTTCTGTACCGTCAATTTCCACACCCTCAGAAATGTGTGCACCTTCACCGATAATAGCACGTTTAATTTGCACCTTTACCAATGACTGCACCACTCATGATTACTGAATCCTCAACAACTGCTCCTTCACGGATTTGCGCACTTGTTGAAAGCACAGAATGTTTAACAGTTCCATCAACTATTGAACCGTCGACTACAAGGGAATCCTCAACATGGGCATGTTCACCAAAGAAGTTTGGTGGAGCAATCACGTTACGTGAGTAAATTTTCCATTGACGGTTACGACTATCCAAGGCATTTTCAGGAGAAATATACTCCATATTTGCTTCCCAAAGGGATTCGATAGTACCTACGTCCTTCCAGTAGCCTTCAAATTCATAGGCATAGACGCTTTCACCTGTTTCAAGATAAGCAGGAATAACGTTCTTACCAAAGTCAGACATATCAACGGCACTCTTTTCAGCTGAAACCAACATGTTGCGAAGACGTTTCCAGTCAAAGATGTAAATACCCATTGATGCCTTAGTTGATTTAGGATTTTCAGGTTTTTCTTCAAATTCGACGATACGGTTATTAGCGTCAGTGTTCATGATACCGAAACGGCTAGCTTCCTTAAGTGGTACATCAAGAACTGCTACAGTAAGACTCGCGTTGTTGTCTTTGTGTGCTTGGAGCATATCATCATAGTCCATCTTGTAAATATGGTCACCAGACAAGATTAAAACGTATTCAGGATTGATGCTGTCGATATAGTCAATGTTTGGTAAATAGCGTGGCTGGTACCTTCAAACCAACGATTACCTTCACTAGCTGAGTAAGGTTGAAGAATTGATACACCAGAGTTAACACCATCCAAGCCCCAACTTGAACCATTTCCGATATGGTTGTTCAAAGCAAGTGGTTGATACTGTGTAATGACACCAACATTGTTAATCCCTGAATTGGCACAGTTTGACAAACCAAAGTCAATGATACGGTAGCGTCCACCAAACTGAACAGCTGGTTTGGCAATACTTTGGGTCAATTTTCCAAGACGAGTTCCTTGCCCACCAGCAAGGATCAAAGCCAACATTTCATTTTTCATGAATAGTCCCCCTCATGATTTTTAGTTTCATCCCAAAAAGGATGACGAGATAATCAGTCGAAACTGATTATGACAATTAAAGTAAGTTTTTCACTAATAGTAACAGTTCGAAAATCAAAAGCATCTTAGAATTGTGATTTTCTATCTATCACCCCGAAAAACAAATCGTGTACACGTTTAAGTCTACCCTTTATTTCAAACGACGTTTTACACGCCAGATACTTGCTCCTAGAGCAGGTAGGGTGAAGCTAAGGGTATTTTCATAGTCCTTCCACTTCGCTTTTTGGGTACGGGTTTCAGGATTTCCTTCTTTCCAAACGCCACCGAATTCTTCCATCTCAGTGTTAAGCACTTCTTGGTAGATACCAGCTACTGGCAATCCAATAGTGAAGTTTTGACGTTCCACTGGAGCTAGGTTGAAGACACAGACGAGGAAGTCACCCTTATCGCCTTTATCATCTTTACGAATGAAGGAAAGAACACTTTCAGCACGGTTATCCGCATCGATAATCTCAATACCATCGTAAGAATCATCAATCTGCCAGAGAGATTTATGGTCCTTGTAGAAAGCATTCATATGGCTAGTAAAGGCCTGCATCTTCTGGTTCATCTCATCTTCAAGATTACCCCATTCGAGTTGATAATCAAACTTCCACTCCAAGAATTGACCAAACTCAGAACCCATAAAGAGCAATTTCTTACCTGGGTGACAGAGTTGGTAAGCATAGAGGTTACGAAGACCAGCAAATTGATTATAGCGGTCACCCCACATCTTATGCATCATGCTCTTCTTACCATGAACCACTTCATCATGTGAGAAAGGTAGAACATAGTTTCATTGAAGCAATACATGAAACTGAAGGTCATCAGATTGAAGTCATACTGACGGTAAACTGGATCTTCTGCGTAGAATTTGAGGATATCGTTCATCCAACCCATATTCCATTTGAAGTCGAAACCTAGACCACCTTCTTCAATCGGTTGGGTGATTGGCGTTGCTGCAGTTGATTCTTCCGCAACCATCATAACATCTGGATAGCGTTTTTTAATTTCACGATTGAGTTTTTGAAGGAAGCCGTAGCCTTCCAAGTTACGATTTCCACCGTCCTTGTTAGGCATCCATGGACCTTCATCATAGTCCAAATAGAGCATGTTAGATACTGCATCCACTCGGATACCATCGATATGATAATTTTCAATCCAGTAAAGAGCACTTGAAATAAGGAAAGACTGAACTTGATTTTTTCCTAAGTCAAAGTTAAGTGCGCCCCAACGATAGTTATGAGCTCGATCATGATCCTGATATTCGAAAGTTGGTGTACCATCGAAGTAGGCCAAAGCATCGTCATTCTGTGTATAGTGACCTGGGACCCAGTCTACCAAGACACCGATATTATTCTGGTGACATGCTTCTACGAAATCTTGAAATTCTTCTGGTGTGCCATAGGTATGCTCAAAAGCAAAGTAACCCATAAGCTGGTAACCCCAACTCATCCCAAGAGGATGAGCCATGAGTGGCATGAATTCCACGTGAGTATAGTTCATCTCAACCAAATATGGAATCAACTCTTCTTTCAATTCTTTGAAAGTATAAGGTTGACCATCCTCTTTTAGTTTCCAAGATGATGCATGAGCTTCATAGATATTAACCGGACGTTTTTGGAAACCAAAGCGTTTACGACGACCCATCCAAAGGCCATCCTTCCACTTCTTAGTTTTCTTCTTACGAATCACAGCTCCTGTTCCAGGACGAGGCTCTAAGTAAGTCGCAAAAGGATCCATCTTTTCGACGACTTGACCTCCCTTACGTTTCACCAAGAACTTATAGAGTTGTCCTTCCTCTGGGAGAGCTGAAGTTGCCTCCCAAACACCGATATGGTTTTTGGTCATATCCAGAGGTTCATCAAACCAACCTGTGAAATCTCCAATTACCTGAATCTGCTCAGCATGAGGGGCCCACACACGGAAGATAAAACCTTCTTCTCCCTCTAATTCATGCACACCCAAATAATTCTGAAGGTGGAAGTTCTCACCTGTTCCAAATGTGTACATGGCTTCATCGAGATTCATACCATCACTCCTTTCTTAAACTAGCCTTGATAGTTCTAACTATCAAGAAATTAAAACATTGAAATATATGTAAATACACTAGAAAACCCTTCAGACCGATAGGGCTTACAAGTAAACAAAACCACTTATGTAAGCGTTTACTGTATTATAACATTTTTTGACATTCTTGTCAGTAAATCTCCAAATCTTTTTTCATATTATCGAACACAAAAGTCTTACGTAATTTTCCAGAAATATGTAATTCAACAATACCTGAATCGTACTCAGCTTTTGCGACATAGAGATTATCGTAAATATCTGCATATGAACGATATGAAAATTCTTGTACGGTTTGCTTACGCTCAATTAATTTGGCAACTTTAGCAACCAAGTCTTTCTTAAGAGTCACTTGATTCCAATCCACCTGATTAACAGCATCAGGGGCATTGTAGCTATTCATGGCACGCTTAACATCCGCTTCCGTGTAATTTCCATCTTCACCTGTTGCAACCATCTTACTACGCTGGAATTCTTGTCCCAATTGCATGAAACACATCCCCTGCATAGTCAGATTGAGGGCATTAGCCAAGTAGATACGTTTTTCAATATCCTCTGGCGAATCATGTGGATGCAAATGGTGCATCAAATCATTCAAATTGTAGTTGTCATGCGCTTCGATATAGTTGAGGACCTGACCAGGCATGAGGTAGTTTACAAAACCACGGCTACCAAGCAGACTCTTGGCAATCTGATCTTCCAATGGAGCTCCAGACACATAGCCATTACTGATGTGCCCATAGACCTCTGCTCCCTTGACCGCATCACGCGCATTGTCATTGAAAAATCCGATTCTAGGCATCAAGGCTGCATTATCCTTCTTGGCCTTTTGGTCTACAGGAAGTCCAATTCCCATATCCCATCCTTCACCATAAAGAAGAATCCTAGGATCAATATCATCCATAGCCGAACGAACGGCTTTCATCGTTTCGACATCATGTAAGCCCATGAGGTCAAAGCGGAAACCATCCACTCCAAATTCTTCTGCCCAATAGGTCAAAGAATCAATCATATACTTACGGTACATTTCCTTTTCACTGGCTGTTTCATTTCCACAGCCTGATCCATCTTGGAAAGACCCATTGTCATGCATACGGTAGTAATAAGCCGGCACAGATAGTTGGAACGGAGAGCTATAAGAAGAGTAAGTATGGTTATATACCACATCCATGATGACCCCAATTCCTGCCTCATGGTAGGCCTGAATCATTCTCTTAAGCTCTAAAATCGGTGCCACAGGATTCTTCTGATCAGCAGCAAACTGACGGTCCGGAACATTGTAATTCTCAGGATCATAGCCCCAGTTGTAGAGAAGCTTACCATCTTTATCATAGGTTTTATGGTGATCAAAGACTGGTTGCAGTTGGACATAGTTGTAGCCCATACGTTTGAGGTAATCAAAACAAGTCACATCTCCATGGGCATTTCTAGTCCCTTTCTGACAAGCACCTAGATAGGTTCCTCTATAGGACTTCTTAACCCCAGACGTCTCTGAAATCGAGAAGTCACGGAGGTGCATTTCACAGATTACGGATGAGCAAGCATTTGCCTTACGCCAGCTCGCTTTTTGCTTAGTAACCTTTCATACCCTCTTGGGACAAGTCTCTTAGGATTGACCACCAAACTTTTTTTATTATCTAAGCTAAGGGCAATACTGTAGGGGTCTCTTGTATCCTGATAGAAGCTTTCCTCATGATACACACGAAATTGGTAGGCTACCCCATCCAAATCCTTTTTGACAGTGGCACTCCAAACACCGTGAGTATTCATCTCATGACGGTCCTTATTGATACTGGTTCCTCGGCTCATCTTAATGATCTTAGGGTTTTTACTGCCCTTTTTAAAAAGCAAGAGCTTCACACGACGAGCTAGAGGTGACCAAAGGCGAAACTCTGTAGCCCCTTTTTCATACTTATGACCTAACCAACCTTGAAAGCCCCACTTCTGATCAAATTCCTGTCTACGAAGAGCCATATCAAAGGCATGCTGGTCACGACCTTCGAAACTATGGCTAGTCAAGGCTGCCTGTTTAGAATAATAAACCGTTGGATCACCTTCAACTATCCAAATAGCATTGGGAGCATCCCCTAGGAAGCGTCGGACACGGTAATCATGTGTTTGCCTCGACCAGTCTTCCGTTTTGACCAAAAGATTGACAGAATCAATAAAACGATTGGAGGGAGAAGTAACCTGACCAACAAGGCCAAAATCATCCTCACGTGAAAAATGGGCTTCTTCGCCCCAATAACCATCTAGCCACTTCCACATACTGTATCTGGAATAGTCGCCATGCATACTATGAAAATGAACGGTTAATAAATTGTCCATTTTTTACTCCTTAGTTTTTGTTACTCACTTTTTCTCCTATTATAGCAGAAAAATGTTCGTTTTGTAAGCGTTCTTATGGAATATTTTGCAATTTTTTGGTCTATTTTGAACATAAAAAAAGAATGAGAAAATAAATGGCAAAACACTCATTTTTCTCATTTCTTTTGTCGATTTTAATTCCTTTAGAACTAGGCTTGAGACTCTTTCCAGTCCATTATTCTTGAGTCATCAAAACCTTACGTGGTTTGGTACCTTCAGCTGGTCCGATAACGCCTGCTTCTTCCAACTCTTCCATCAAACGAGTGGCACGGTTGAAACCAACTGACAGACGACGTTGAATCATGGAAGCACTTGCTTTTTGTGTTTCAAGGACCAAAGCCTTGGCCTCTTCAAAGAGTGGGTCACCTTCTGAGCTACCACCATTGGCAGAGGAACCTCCACCAAAATCATTTTCAGAAACTTCACCAGGATCAAAGCTCTCATCATAGTCAGCTGAAGCCTGATCCTTGATAAAGGTCACAATACGTTCCACGTCATCATCAGAGATGAAGGAACCTTGTAGACGAACAGGGTGGTTCTCATCAATCGGTTGAAAAGCATATCCCCACGTCCGAGTAGCTTTTCTGCCCCATTTTCATCTAAAATGGTACGACTATCTGTTCCCGAAGACACCGCAAAGGCCACACGAGATGGCACATTGGCCTTAATCAAACCGGAGATAACATCAACCGACGGACGTTGAGTGGCGAGAATCATGTGAATTCCCGCAGCACGCGCTTTTTGTCCCAAACGAATGATGGCATCTTCCACTTCCTTACTGGCTACCATCATCAAGTCAGCCAACTCATCAACAATAACCACAATTAAAGGCAAGGGAATCTGTTTTTCTTGCGACTGGGCATTCCAGTCTTCAACCTTGGCATTGTAGCCAGCAATGTTACGCACGCCAAACTTACTAAAGAGTTCGTAACGATTTTCCATCTCATCTACCACTTTTTGAAGAGCCTTGGCAGCCTTACGTGGGTTAGTCACCACAGGGATAAGGAGATGAGGAATATCATTGTAAACCGAAAGTTCAACCATCTTCGGATCGACCATGAGGAACTTCACCTGGTCAGGACGAGCCTTCATAAGAATACTAGAGATAATACCGTTTACCGCAACCGATTTACCAGAACCTGTTGATCCGGCCACCAGCAAGTGAGGCATCCGACCCAAATCAAAGCTACGAGCCGAACCATCAACTGCCTTACCGAGAGGAACTTCCAAGAGCTTATTAGGGTCCGTCTTGGACTGTTCCCATAGTTCTCGGAAAGAAACCGTCGCAATCTCTGAGTTAGGCACTTCGATACCAACCAAAGATTTTCCAGGAATGGGTGCCTCAATACGGACATCTTTCGCAGCTAGAGCCAGAGCTAAGTCATCAGCTAAATTTGAAATGCGATTGACACGGACCCCAACAGCAGGCTTGACCTCATACTTGGTCACTGACGGTCCAATTTCAGCCCGCTCAACCTTGACATCAATATTGAAACTCTTGAAGGTATCTTCTAAGATTCGAATATTCTTACGAACGATGTTCTTCTCTCTAGATTGACTCTTAGGCTTATCAGGTGCAAAGAGATCTATATGAGGTAATTTATACTGCAGGAGTTCCTTAGGTGTGAAATCAACCTCGACTGGTGCGTCATCTCCCTCAACCACCATAGATGGGGGAAACTCCTCGCTTGGCACATCCTCTGGATAAGGTCCATAATCTTCTTGGAAATCCTCATAATCCTCCGGAGGCAGATTATCATAGTAATCCTCAGAGGCATAATCACTGATTTCAGGTTCAGGTGCAAAAATCTCAGTTTCTTGTGGCAAGGCCTCTGCGGCATCATCTAAGATTTCTCCCGTCTCTTCGTCAACAGTCAAATCAGCCAGACGCTCAGCTTCGGCACGTTCTTCTGCTTCACGTTCTTTCTGAGCCTGACGTTCTGCCTTCTTCTCCTGACGCTGAGCCGTCCGTTCCAAACGCTTCTCAGCCCCTTTTTGCCAAGCTTCCTTAGCATACTCCATGATATCCAAGACATCCCAAGGGCTAAGAATGAAAGCACCCAAGAGAATAATCAATACCCCAATCATGAAGCTACCGATATTTGAAAAGAGGAAGGAAATCGGTTGGTATAGGAGAGCCCCCAACATACCACCACCCGCAAAACGAGCGACTTGCACACTCACAAGTTCCCCAAAAAGCAAGTCCTTGGTACCAGGGAAAATATCGAGACCGCTCATACGATCTAGACTAAAGAGATAGGCATGAAACTCCAACAAGAGCCCCGCGAAGACCATCCAAAATCCTGTGACATAGTTACTGTGTTTACGTAACCATTTAAAGCCAAAGAGATAAACATAGATAGCAAAAATTAAAGGGTAAGCCATACTCCCCACAAATACTCGAAAGATATTATAGAGGGTAACCCCAAAGAAACCCAATCGAAAGACTGGGAAAATTAAGACAAAGGCAAAAAAGAAGGTCCATAGCATTCGCTTAATCGCCTTCTGTCTGTCTAATTCTGCTTTTGTAAGACGCTTCTTACCATTCTTAGAAGCCGCCCCTTTTTTCGTTTTTTTCGTTGTAGCCATAGGTGTATTATACCACGTTTTTAGACATGAAAAAAGAGAGACAAGTCTCTCCTTAGTTTGAAGACAAAGTCTTCTTTTGACATTATTCTTCAATTAACGATGTTGAGTGAACCGGACGATTCTTACCATCTGGATCAATATATTGAATAGCTTGATTGATAGCGATAGGAGCTTCACCCATTCCCACAGCAATCAAGTCAATCTTGCCTTCATATTCTGCTGCATCACCGATAGCGTAAACACCTTCTTGTGAAGTTTCAAACTGAGCATTAACCGTAACGCTAGAGCGCTTGAAGTCAACATTCCAGTTACGAAGGTTTTTATTGTTGGTTGAGAAGCCAAAGCTAACAATAAGGGCATCAAGCGGCAATTCCACAACTTCATCTGACTTCACTTTTTGAACAGTCAAACTTTGGGTAAGACCATTTTCACCCTTGATTTCAAGAGGTACATACGGTGTCATCACATTAACTGATGATTGATGAAGAAGCTCTACACTATGCTCATGGGCACGAAAGGCATCACGGCGGTGAATCAAGGTCACGCTCTCAGCAATACCATCCAAGTGATTGGCCCAGTCAACAGCTGAATCACCACCACCAGCAATCACAACCTTCTTGCCAGCAAATTGGTCCAGGCTATGCACATTATAGAACAAGTTATTATCCGCATAATCTTCTTCATTGTCCACACCTA